>OMKS01000066.1_pt1 | contig 82299 bp, 81 predicted proteins | sample 1674721 | NCBI WGS metagenome assembly OMKS01 (sample SAMN06264996, study PRJEB25208) | sediment metagenome | isolation source: hot spring sediment | place: USA: California | collected 2014-09-02 | reverse complement strand
TTATATACCCGTGTGCCCCTTTCGTGGCTGTTCCCACCACTGCGGGTTCCGGGACCGAGGTTACCCGCAATGCAGTGATCATCTCTCGAAAACACAACCTCAAGGTGAGCATGCGATCCGCACGTCTGCTGCCTCGACTGGTTCTCGTCGATCCTGAACTGACCTACTCCCTCCCCCCCCGGTCACCGCACACACCGGGCTCGATGCATTCACGCAGCTTCTCGAGGCCTTCGTGTCCATACGGGCCAACCCGCTGATCGACGGCCTCTGCAGGGAAGGACTGGTCAGGGCAGCGAGATCTCTGTTCAGGGCTTTCGTGGATGGCACGGATGTGAATGCCCGGGAGGATATGGCCCTTGCGAGTCTGCTGAGCGGCCTTGCCCTCGCGAATGCCGGTCTCGGGGCAGTTCACGGCCTTGCGGCAGTCCTCGGCGGCAGGTTCACCATCCCGCACGGGCTGATTTGTGCACGCCTGCTCCCCTTTGTCGTCGAAGCAAATATCAATGCCCTGAAGTCACGGGCCCACCCTTCTTCGCGCGCCGGTGAACGATACGACGAAGTTGCGACCATCATCACCGGCAATCCCCGTGCAACGGCTCACGACGGGATCACCTGGATCTGCGAACTCTGTTCGAGGCTGAACATCCCCTCTCTGAAAGGAATCTCTCTCCACCGGGATGAGTTCCCTGCCATCGTGCACCAGGCGGCACAGGCCACGAGCATGAAAGGAAACCCCGTGGAACTCACCCGCGAGGAACTCGTAGAGATCCTGGTCAAGGCCGTATCCTGAACCAGTCCTGGCGAGAGGAGCCTCAATCTTCCTGCGCCGGGATCCCGCAACGGCAATGAGGTCCGGTACACGGAAATGCTGAGAGCTCCTACTCGTTTGGATCACCTGGAACATAGCCCTGATCGGATGACTGGAGAAGGTCGTATATGGTATCGATCCGCTCCTCGAGCCTGTCGATCACTCGTTGTTGCTTGTACACTACTTCATTGAGTTTCTGGAGGGTATCTTCGTGGTAGGCAACCATGGTCTCCAGTGTGGCAAATCGTTCTTCACTCATGCGTCCTCCTTGGTACCTGGTATGATCATCGGCGCCTCCTAAAATAATATCTCCCCACCCGGGAGAAGCAACAGTCAGGAGGAAAATAGGTCACAACGCTCTAGACCTGTTCCCTTCCCTGAAGAAATCCCTGCCATGAGGGCTCCCCATGGAAAGACACCTCACTCGGTGACTCGGGGAGGGGTCCTGATTTCTTTCACCAGGAACCACCCATGTCCCGTTCCAGGCACCGTGTCCCATTCATGGTTGCTTTCCTGCCTGGAATGTGGTGATCAATCACCTCACAAGTCCTGGTTCCCCACGGAGAGGATGCAATGGCCTGGTTGACGCTCTCTTTGCTGGCCGGATTCAGTCTCGCCACGGCAGATGCGCTCACCAAGAAGAGCTTTTCACACCTGAGCCCCTATGAAATGGGGCTCACCCGGCTTCTGTACACCGTCCCGTGGCTCCTTGGAGCCCTGTTCTTCATCGAGCGGCCAGACCTCGACGGGGTGTATTTTCTCTGCCTCGCCCTCGGGCTTCCCCTGGAACTGCTCGCCCTGTACTGCTACATGCGAGCCATCAGAAACTCCCCCCTGTCGCTCACCCTGCCCTTCCTTGCCTTCACCCCGATCTTCATCATCGCAACCGGCGCTGTCGTGCTCGGGGAAACCCTGACGTCAACCGGGATCCTCGGAATCGTACTCATCGTGATCGGGTCATACTTCCTGAACCTCTCCCAGATCCAGACCTCTGTGCTGGAACCCTTTACAGCAATCTTCAAAGAGCCTGGCTCCCGGCTCATGCTCCTGGTGTCCTTTCTCTACTCGCTGACCTCGATCATCGGGAAACTCGGGGTGATTCACTCAAGCCCCGCCTTCTTCGGCATTACCTACTTCATGGGGCTTGCGGTTGTGATGACCCTGTTCCTGCCCTTCGTGCCGCGCGCAAGGATTTCGGGCCTCAGATCGAATCCCGGTGCCGGAATCGCCCTCGGTTCAGTGATTGCTGTCATGATCTTCAGCCACATGCTCGCCATCTCCCTGATCCAGGCCGCCTACATGATCGCCCTGAAGCGGACGAGCCTGCTCTTTGGGGTTCTCTATGGCGCGGTCTTGTTCAAGGAAGAACGGATCGCCCAGCGCCTCGTCGGGGCATCGATCATGGTTGCCGGGGTCCTGGTCATCGGCATTGGCTCCTGAATGCTGGGGACACTTCCCCGATATCACGGGTGATGAAATTCCGTCTCCGTCTTTCCCCTCGCCAGCAGTCCTGGTGTGCCGAGTTCAGGGCAGCCCCCCGGCAACGAGAGAAGCGCTGACTCCCCTCCAGCCAGAACCCGTTTTCCTTGAAAGGAAAGACTCGTGGAATGATCATGCTGGAGAAGACCCGTGTCCTCAGACAATGACAACCGAGTTGTCGCAGTCACCAAAGAGGGTTCGCACGTAGCGGTCTGCCCTGTCATCGTTTTCCCAGAGCGTTCCGTCAAGGAGGTAGCGGAACTGGTATTCCCTGCCCGTGGGAAGACTCAGCGTGACGCTGAAAGACCCATTCTTCTGAGCCTTCATGGGAATACTCAGGTGATTCCAGTCATTGAACTCACCGACGAGGGACACGTTCCTTGCTGATCGCGTCATTTCCCTCGGCAACGTGAAGGTTACCTTGCAAACCGGCTTGGTTTTGAGGTACTGCTTCTTGATACTCATTCCTTTCCTCCCCCTTCATTTTCCCGCTATCCCCGTCCATTGAACATCTCGGATGCAGAAACCCTTCCGTAGGAGTCCACGTGTTCCCTATTATGATCACGGTGTATCCGGGAGTCAATACCGCGGGAGTCAATACCGCCTACGGGGGGCTACGTGATTGAGAATACCCCGGCAACCGAGCTCAGAATCACCCGGACTCAGAGACGTTCCCAGCCCCGAATCTGCCGGGGCCCCGAGGGTTTGTTTCCATGATTAATTTAGAGGTATTTCACAATATCGTTAGCTTATTTCGTTGATATTATATATGAATAGCGCTCTTCTTCCATAATTTAACTGTGCCCGTCAATTTAACGTATTGACAATGCAGACAAGATCCTTTAGAGCGTACTAGCACTCGCTTTTGTCGAGTGCTAACACACGAACGAAATCTTCTCGAAAAAAGGAGGCGTTCTATGAAGGTTCGTCCATTACAGGATCGGGTTATCGTGAAGCGGATGGAAGAAGACCAGAAGACCAAAGGAGGGATCATTATCCCGGACACGGCCAAGGAAAAGCCCCAGATGGGCGAAGTCATTGCCGCGGGTCCCGGGAAAAAGACCGACGAAGGAAAGCTTCTCCCCCTCGATGTGAAGAAGGGAGACAAGATCCTTTTCTCCAAGTATTCCGGAAACGACATCAAGATTGACGGTGAAGAACTTCTCATCATGAGGGAAGATGATATCCTGGGTGTGATCACAAAGTAAGGAGGACATGACGATGGCAGCAAAGAAGATCCTGTACAATACTGATGCACGAGTGAAGATATCCGCCGGGGTCAATAAACTTGCCAACGCCGTCAAGGCAACCCTCGGCCCAAAGGGGAGAAACGCCATACTGGAAAAGATGTTCGGCGCCCCTAACGTGACCAAAGACGGGGTAACCGTGGCAAAGGAGATCGAACTCAAGGACAAGTTTGAAAACATGGGTGCCCAGATGGTACGTGAGGTTGCGTCCAAGACCTCGGATGTTGCCGGAGACGGCACCACGACGGCCACGCTTCTTGCCCAGGCAATCTACACGGAGGGGCTGAAATATCTTGCGGCCGGAATGAATGCCATGGACCTCAAGCGCGGCATCGACAAGGCAACGGCAAAAGTTGTGGAAGAGCTCAAGGCCATGAGCAAGTCTGTTGAAGACAAGAGGGAAATCGAGCAGGTGGGAACCATCTCCGCCAATGGTGACACCGAGGTCGGCCATATCATCTCCGATGCCATGGATAAGGTGGGCAAGGAAGGCGTCATCACGGTGGAAGAGGCAAAGGGAATGGAGACCACCCTGGAACTGGTGGAAGGCATGCAGTTCGACCGCGGCTACCTCTCCCCTTACTTCGTCACCGATGCCGAACGGATGGAAACCGTCCTCGATGATCCCTACGTCCTGATCCACGACAAGAAGATCAGCAATATGCGCGACATCATCCCGGTCCTCGAAACCATCGCCAAGGAAGGCAGAACCCTGATGATTCTCGCCGAGGACGTCGAGGGAGAGGCCCTGGCAACCCTGGTTGTGAACAAACTTCGGGGCACGCTGAAGTGCGCGGCGGTCAAGGCACCCGGGTTCGGCGACCGGCGCAAGGCAATGCTGGAAGACATCGCCATCCTCACCGGCGGCCAGGTGGTGTCCGAAGACCTGGGGAGAAAACTCGAGAGCGTTACCGTCAAGGATCTCGGCAAGGCCAAGAAGATCGTCATCGACAAGGACGACACGACCATTATCGAGGGATCCGGCGACAGCACATCGATCCAGGGCAGAATCACCCAGATCAAGGCCCAGATCGAGGAATCAACCTCCGATTATGACCGCGAGAAGCTCCAGGAGCGCCTGGCAAAGCTCGCCGGAGGCGTTGCGGTCATCAAGGTCGGTGCGGCAACCGAACCAGAGATGAAGGAGAAGAAGGCACGCGTCGAGGACGCCCTCAATGCCACCAGGGCAGCCGTTGAGGAGGGATTCCTCCCGGGCGGCGGAGTTGCCCTGATCCGGTGCATCGAGAAGCTGAAATCCCTGGACCTGCCCGGTGACCAGAAGAGCGGCGTCAAGATCGTGCAGAAGGCGCTGGAAGAGCCGTTGAGGCAGATCGCCGTCAATGCAGGGCTCGAAGGCGGGATCGTGCTGGAGAAGGTGAAGTCCCTCAAGGGCACCATGGGGTTCAATGCCGCCACCGAGGAGTATGAAGACCTCCTCAAGGCGGGGATCATCGACCCGACCAAGGTCGTCCGCTTCGCACTCCAGAACGCGTCATCCGTTGCAGGGTTGCTGCTCACCACAGAGGTTATGGTCTCAGAGGTACCCGAAGAGAAGAACCAGCCCGGCATGCCGGGCGGCATGGGCGGCATGCCCCACGGCATGGATGACATGTAACCATTGCCGGAACAGGAGCGGGGTTAGAACGATACCTTACGGGAAACGACTCTTCGAGAGCACGATGACAGGTAACCACCATGAGGGGGGAGGCCGCGGCCTCCCCCTTTGGTATTCTGGCGATACTCCATGGTTTCGACAACCCCTTTCTCGGGCACGTCCACACCAGGTCCACCCCGTGCATGCAGGCCGAAGGAGACCATGATCCGTTCTCGGGAAACGCATCTGCAGGTTCACCGCGCGAATGCAGGATGAATGAGAAGGGGTCCGATCCCAGCTTACGCAACTGCAGGGTTACCGCGCGCATGCAGGATGAATGACACGAGATCCACTCTCAGGCCTACGCGGCTGTAGGTTCACCACGCGCATGCGGGGCCACGGCGCTCCATGATCACCACCCCTGCTGCCTCTGTTCACTCTCCAGGGATCATGCAGGTAAAGGCGACTGCAGGACATCCGTTTGAGAGCAGATCCTCGTACGAGGAGAAATTGCCGGCCTGGCTGCGGTGACTGTCCGTCCACGCCACATAGAGCGAGACCTCTTTCCCGTGTTCTCCATCCCTGACATCCCAGAACCGGAAATACTCGCCCGTGCCCTGTTCCAGCGGGTTGCCGGGATCCTGGTGCCAGGCAGGAGCGAGATCAGGGTGCGCCGGATCAAGGCTCTCCAGCCGCAGCATCTGGGCATTGCACAGGAGTGCCGCACGGGTCTGGCTCTCGGACTGACTGCTGGACCTCATGCACAGCGCGTACATCTGGAACAGGGCAAGGGAGAAGACCATGATGATGCACAGGGCAACCATGACCTCGATAAAGGAAAATCCCTTGTTCATTGTAGATTTCTCCATTCTTCCTCAAAGGAGTAGCGCTGGATTGTCCCCGAGGCGGGAAGAATCCTCAGGGCCAGCGATTCTCTCTCGGAACACAGGTAGATGGTGCCGGCATTACAGGTGCCCAGGGGAGAAAAACTCACCCTCTCGTTCACAAAGCTGATGCCGTCGTCGGGGATCTTGGTGTTGTTGGGCCCGTGGGGGGCATGACTCCCGAAGCACAGTCCCCTGCGCAGCGATACGGGCCCGATGGATTGTTCACCCGGGTCCGGCTGCATATTCCCGTTGGCGTCACAGAAACTCACGTACGTTCGCTGCGGCGGCGAGAACACGATTCTCCAGGGTTTTCCATCGTTCATGGCATTCATACGTACCTGGGCGATGAGTCCCGTGAGTTCGTCCGCCTGCGCCCACAGATCTTTTTTCGAGGAGAACCCCGAGAGGCCCGGCAAGGCGAGGGCAGCCAGAACAGACACGATGATCAGGACGATCATCACTTCCAGGAGAGACACCCCCCTGAGATGAGTCAGGTGGTCTTGGACCCGTAGAGATCTGACCTGTTGAGATCCCTCAGTACGGCATTGGCAGTGCAGACACCCCAGAACAGTTCCCCCTCCCCGTCAAGTGACGCACATTTCATTCTATCGCAGAGATACAGTTTCTCTCGTGGATTAATATAACGTCGCTGCGCGAAAAGTGAAGGGGGATGTTCACGCTCGGTGTATCTGAACCAGGGAAGTATCTCCTGTTTGGTTACAACGGGCAGGAATTCAACGTGCTCGGTGAACCTGTCAAAGAAGGGAATAATCTCCCTGAGCCGTTTCAAGACCATGCCCGCTGCCCATGACGAGGCCTCGGTCAGGGAGGTGAGCGTCGTCTCTCGGGGAATTTTCGTGCGCACACTCAGCAGTGCACGGGGGTGCTGCCTTGTGACGCTCAGGAGCAGGGGATGTGCCAGTTCAACTGGCGGAGAAATGGCCAGAAGATCGCCCATGCCCACGGGCAGCACCTCCTCCTGCACCAGGATTTTCCCGTACAGGAGAAAGCCGTCACTGTCGCGGCTGAAAGGGTCTTCCTCACACAGGTAGTACCGCGCCTGCAGGGTTGCGTCTCCCACTCGAATCCCGGCAACTTCCCGGTCATCGCAGACAACCTCAACCTCGGGTGAGGAGACGCACTCCCCCCGCACATGATCCAGGTATGAGATCAGCACATCCTTTGCCGCGCCGTAATCCAGCACACCCATGCCCGAGAGCGAACAGACATAGCGCAGGTACGAGGATCGGTTCAGGGAGCCAACCCTGCTCAGACCGCGCGCCATGTTCTCTTCCCAGGGCTCCATGCCGTGCGCGGAGCGCCCGGCACAACCGAGAACACGTCGTGGCTTGAGCATCCCCTTCAGCAGCGTCTGCAGATAGGTGTCCGTGAGGCCGATCAGGGCTGATTGTCCCCGGGAAAACCCTTTTCTGCCTACATCCACCCGGGTGCCCGGCAGGATGCTCTGCACCAGGGGAATCGGTGTCGGCCTGAGGGTATCGGCAAGAAGCGGTCCGACTGAGCCCAGGATCTGCCTGATCACGTTCGCATAAAAGGCCGTGGATACTGGCAGCGCAATGCCGTGCTTGTCGGACATGCCCCCGCTTGTCCTCGACCTGTCCACCCACAGGCAGGAAAAGCCCTTTCCGGCAAGGAGAAGGCATGCGAGCAGACCGGAGATCCCTTCCCCGGAACCGATCACATCGTAGGACCTCTTCACAGAACCTCCCCGTTTTCATTCATGAGAGACATCCCTTGTTCGCGAAGCAGGTACGAGGTGACCCCCATACCCTCGACCAGGGTTCCTTCAACGGTTACAAGACGTGTTCCGCACGAAGGACTCCTTTCCTTGAGGATGGCCCGGGTTATCCCGAGCAGTTCTGCCACTTTTGCCGTTGCTTGAGCTCCCTTCAGAAAGCATCCCGTCACGTCTCTTCCTTCGCAATCCACAACCCGGGCGTGACCGGACACGATCGCCGCCCCGTCACCGCCGACAAAGTACGCAGGATTCCTCGGTGTGGGAAGGCCTCCCATCTGTTCAGGGCAGACGGGGATGGGGATGATTCCTGGAATCCGGGTGATCTCTGGGCAGTGTTTCGATTGTCCGTCGTATCTGCACGCAATCCCGAGAAGGCAGGCGCTCACGAGGACAGGGCCCGTCAGGTGTCCAAACGGGGATTGACGAGGCACAAAGAATCATCCTTCCCGAGGTCCCTGATGAAAACCTTCCTGCCGACGACCTCAAGCCTTCCCTGCGCGAAGAGTTGAATTGCCTTCGGATAGATCTGGTGTTCCTGTCTCAGAATCCTCTCTTTCAATTCGTCCTCTGTGTCGTCCGAGTACACGGGGACCACTGCCTGGATGATAATCGGCCCGGTGTCAACCCCTTCATCCACGAAGTGGACGGTGCACCCGGAAAACCTGACCCCGTGGTCGATGGCCTTCTGACGGACGCCGAGGCCGGGAAACGAAGGCAGCAGCGCAGGGTGAATGTTCATGACCCTGCCGGGAAAGCTCCGCAGAAATTCAGGGGTGAGGACCCGCATGAACCCCGCCAGGACCACGAGCTCCACTCGATGTGCATCTAAACGTGCCTTGAGCTCGGCATCGAAATGCGCCCTGTCCGGATAGTTCCCGTGGGGAACGACTCTGGTCGCGACACCCTTCTTCCGGGCCCGTTCGAGAGCAAAGGCCCCTGAAACGTTGCTAATGACGACACTGACCTCCCCATCGATGGCGCCCGATTCACAGGCATCAAGAATGGACTGAAGGTTGCTGCCGCTTCCCGATACGAGAACCCCTATCCTGATCACGTCCCTACCCTGCCCGAGAAAAAACCACCGAAGGTTCGTTTTTCTTGCGTGTCTCCACGTGGCCGATGATGGAAGCCTGTTCCTTGAGCCCTTTGAGCCTGAGCATCACATCATCGACATCATTGTTTGACACGACCAGGACCATGCCGATCCCCATGTTGAAGGTCCGGAACATCTCCTGGTTCTCGATCTCTCCGAGAGACTGGACAAGCCTGAAGATCGGCGGGGTCTCCCACGATCCCTCCTGGATGACCGCACAGGTGCGACCGGGAAGCACCCTGGGAATATTGTCGATAAACCCTCCTCCCGTGACGTGTACGATACCCCTGATCTCATAGTTTCTGAGGATGTTGAGGACGCTCTTTACGTAGATCCTGGTGGGGACGAGCAGCTCTTCTCCCAGCGGTTTCCCGAGGTCCTCCACGTACGAGTCGATGCCGAGACCGGCCTTGTCGAAGAATACCCTCCTCACGAGGGAGTAGCCGTTGCTGTGGAGACCTGAAGAATTCAGGCCGATGAGCACGTCTTTGGTTGATATGCGGGAGCCGTCGATGATCCTGTCGCTCTCCACGACGCCGACTCCAAAGGCGGCAAGATCGTACTCGCCCTCGGGGTAGAACCCGGGCATCTCGGCCGTTTCCCCGCCGAGCAGTGCGCATCCTGCCTCCTCACACCCCTGTGCAATGCCGGAGATAACCGCCTTTGCGGTATCCAGTTCGAGGGCGCCGGTGGAAAAGTAGTCCAGGAGAAAGAGGGGGTGCGCTCCCACCACAATGATATCGTTGACCACCATGGCGACAAGATCGATTCCCACACTGTCGTGGGTTCCAGCCATGAATGCGATCTTGAGCTTGGTTCCCACTCCATCGGTGGAGGATACCAGGATGGGGTCGGCGAAGGAGCCGATATCGAGACGGAACAGTCCCGCAAACCCGCCTATTCCACCAAGAACCTCGGGACCGTGCGTGGCTTTAGCCTTTGATTTGATGGCCTTGATGAACAGATTCTGCTTCTCGACATCAACACCGGACTCTTTATACGTAATTGACATAGAACCCCCTGGTCACCCTTCCTACACTATGAAACTCTTCTTCGTCAATTACGAGAGTGAACACCACGTCTTCTTTCCTGCGGATTATAGTATGACATGAGCGAGGTATCTGGCCACAGAGAAATAGAGCAGTGCCGCAAGCAGGATCGTCAATGCAGGCAGCCACAGGAGGCGATAGACAGAAAAAAGGCTTGCGGAGAAATACCTGTTGGAGAGCAGCAGGCACAGGTGGAGTGGCGACAGGAGCACTCCCACAAATCCGCTCACCAGGGCGAGCATGAGATAGGGCAGGAGAAAATGCATCTCACCGTATGCGCTCAACAGGGCAATGAGAATGGGAAAGGTGCTCCCCACAAAGGCGATGGTGATACCCACCACAGACCCCACCAGAAAGGGGAGGATCACGGTTATGAGCACCATGGGAATCCGAAGCCGAGTCAGTTCGGACGTGATCGCCTCCACGGCGTGGCTGTCTTCGAGAATGCCCTGGAAGATCAGGATGGCAAAGACCATGAAGATCATGCCCAGGAGGCTGCGATTTACGACCACCTTCCGGATCTCCCCCCATGTCATGCGGTTGACTCCCCAGACCCACACGATGGACACGCACAGCGCGAGGATGAGGCCAGTCTCCTGAGCAATCGTGAGTGCCGGGATCAGGCGCGTCAGGACAAGCCCCAAACCAAGGCCCAGGACAATGACGATGAGAATGGGAATGAGCTGACGTATGAAAGGAACGGGGGAAGGCCTCACGATCGCGTTGCCTGAATCACCCGGGTCGATATACCCCCGGATCGGCTGATATCCGATGAGAAGAGCCACCACGGTCAAGGGAAAGAGGAACAGCACGAAGACCCACAGATCGATACCGGCCATGGTGACGGTGAGCAGAACGCCGGGGTACAGCGGCCACCAGTATTCCCAGATGTGGCGAAACCAGTAGTTGACATAACTTTGGTGGTGGGCCTCGAGCCGGGTGCGTGCTCCGAGTTCCTTCACCATGGGTGCCGAGAAGATGGCGCCTCCGGGCATGGGGAGAAGCCCGATGAGTGCCGGGAACATGACCATGTTGAGCCGCTGGCTCTTCAGCAGCCCCAGAAACCGCTCCAGCATCCGCTTCATGTGCCCCGAGGATTCCATGCTGCCGCTCAGGACAAGAATGAGCGAGACGATCACGGCAAGGGAAAGGGTTTTCGGATAGACGACGGATGCGATCATGGACGTGATCATGGATGCGAGATCGAGCCCGAAGATGACCCCCATGATCACCGCCCCCACGAGGAATGCATTCCCCAGGGAAACCCTCTTCCTGATGGCGAACAGGACCACGACGAAAACAGCCATGAGCCTGAGTATGGCGGGAATTTCCCCCAGCATGGTCATGCAGCACCCCTCGTGTGCGGTCTCTTGAAACCCTGTTCTCCATAGCAGAGACCGTCTTGTGCTTTCAAGGGCCAACGCAAGACCCTTGAGTCTCTCTCTCTTTGGGGGTATGACAAGGGTGAGGAGGGTTTGTTTGGCAGGACAGACTACCCGGGCATCACTTCCGGTTCACTGGGTGAACAGGGCGGTCTCGGTTGTGGGGTCGCTGCGCTTCTTCCTGCTCCTCGTTCTCCTCCTGTGCCCGTTGCTTGTACTCTCGACCATTCTTCCCCAGGGTCTTCATGACTTTGGCGTCACGGAGCACGGATCACGTCCGGTAATCCGCATCCTTTCACGCGCTGGCCTTCTGGACCCGATCCACTCGCCCTGGTTCCTGGTGCCCGCTGCCCTGCTCTGTATAAATCTCGTGATCTGTATCGGGAAACGAGTCCGCAGATTCACAGCACACCCTCATATGACACCGGGAGCAGATGATTCCCGTGATCGTGTCAGACTCAGTGCTCTCAGGAGCCTGCCCCGGTTCCTCACCCACCTGGGAGTCCTGATTCTCGTCAGCGGGGTTGCCATCGGCGGCATGGCAGCATTCGAAACCACCCTCGAGCTTCCCCACGGAGAAACAGTGCCGGTCGCCCCCCTGGTACCGTATCGAGGGCTCGTGGATGAGGGCCTTCTCGTGCGCTGTGATTCCTTCTCGGTGAGTCACTATGAATCCGGCCTGCCCAGGGAATACCGTTCGGATCTCACGTTTTTCCTCAATCAGGAAATTCTTCACCAGGGCTCGGTCTTCGTGAATCACCCGATCAGCATAAACGGAATCCGCTTCATCCAGGCACACTACCGGTTGGATCATCACGCCGTGATCACCCTGGCACACGATGGCCAAACCCGCTCCTTCTCTGCTGCCCCGGGGCAACGTCTCGATGTTGGACCAGAAACCACGGCAACCGTGGTCAGGATCGTCGAGAATGTCCTTTCCCTGGGCCCTGCGGTGCAGATCGAGTTCCGATCGCCCCGGGAACAGGGTTCTGTGTGGGTCTTTTCGCGGATCGAAGAGATCCTGGAATCGTATCCCGAACTCTTCGAAGAGCTCCCCCACCTGAATCCGGCCATGTTCGAAGGCTCCCTGTTTTCTCTTTCCGGCGTGGAGCCACACTATACCACGGGCCTCATCGTGGCGTACGATCCAGGAATTCCTGTCGTTGGTGCAGGCGCCATCGTCATGCTCGCCGGCCTCTTTCTCACTTACCTCTTCCCTGTGCGGCGGGCACGAACCTCAGGGGCGCAGATCCCTGTCAAGGGGGGGGATCGACCATGAATATCACGGTGCTGAATTCAGTCCCCCTTCTGTACCTCGCCGGGTTTGCCTTCGGGGCCCTACTGTCCGTGACCGGAGGTATCCTCCTCGAGCGTGCACGATCCGTAATGCTGTTTGCAGGATTTTCTCTGCACACAGCAGGCATCCTCATCAGGTGGATCGAATCCTATGCCCTCGCTATCGGCCATGCCCCACTGGCAAACTTGTACGAGTCCCTCGTGTTCTTTTCCTGGGCCATCGTCTTCTTCTTCCTCGTGCTGAACTCTCTCAGGAAAATCGAGGGCCTCTCCACGCTCATCCTGTTGTTCGCCGCCGGACTCATGGCCTGGGCATCCCTGGCCCCAGCCATCGATCCCCGGATCCAGCCGCTCATCCCTGCCCTGAAGAGCAACTGGCTCATCAGCCACGTGACCACCTGCTTCCTCGGATATGCCTCCTTCGTCATCGCCGCGATCTTCGGGGCATGGCTCCTGCTTCCAGGATCTCACCGGAACCCTGGCAGAGACACCCTTGAAGAGAGAATATACCAGTGCTGTGTGATCGGGTTTATCTTCTTTACCATCGGGATCATGACCGGCTCGGTGTGGGCTCACTACGCATGGGGCAGGTACTGGGGCTGGGATCCCAAGGAGACCTGGGCGCTCATCACCTGGCTGATCTATGCCGCGGCCCTCCACACACGGTTTCTGCCGGATCGTGGCGGGAAACGATTCGCGGTGCTGACCCTGATCGGTCTTGCCAGCATCATGTTCACCTTCCTGGGTGTCAACTATCTCCCCGGTCTGCACAGCTACCTCTGAGGGGTTACTCCAGGCCTCGTGCGCCGCTGTCCTGCAACCCTGTTCGAGAAGAGACCCCATCGGGTGTGTACAAACACCTCCGGGCCAGGTTCATGGTGGTCCGAGGGTGTGTACAAACACCTCCAGGTCAGGCTCACGGTGGTCCGAGGGTGTGTAAAACACCTCCAGGTCAGGCTCACGGGGCTCTGAGGGTGTGTATGCAGGGTGCTTTTCAGGAAGATCATAAAAAATTGGGATGACGCCTTGGGCAGGTGATCGTCATCCCACAAAGAGGAGGTATTAAGGATTGGCTTTGTTGAGCGTTATGAAGTCTTTCGTATCTCCCGTGTCTTCGTCTCTTCCCGGTCCGCCTAGATCCCGCGATTCCAGTCCATGCACTTTTTCTGTCTCGTCTCAGGCGAGCCTTTTTCAACGTTCCTGGAAAACCGGTCCCGGTGGGCCTTGCCGATCTCTGCATCAGGAACGAGTTTTTTGACCTGGAGCAGATGCTCCGTTCTCGTCTGATCCAGTTCAGTCTTCAGCGTGCTGATTTCAGTGCTGAGCTGCCGCACCCTGGCCTCATCGGGCTCCTGGGCAGAGAGCGCATCTCTGAGTTCTGTCCTCTTGTCTGCAAGCTGGTCCTTGATGGGGTCGGTCAGTTTCTGGTGCGCATCCCTGAGCTCCCTGAGCTGATCGCGCTGCTCCTGTGTGAGGTGAGCCGTCCTTCTTTCAAAAGAATCCTCCCGGCAGGTTTCCCTGCTGCTCTCCCAGCACTTCGTCCCTGCGTGTCGGGACGACTTTCCGTCTTTTTCTCCGGTCATGTGCGCAAAGATCGGCTGCGCGACAAAGGCGGTGAGGATCAGCAGTCCTATGAGTGTCGTAATCTTTTTCATATCTTTTCTCCTTTTTCAGATTCGGGGGATATCGCCTCTCGTCATTGCCCCTTGTTAAGCAACAGGCGTGCCACCCGCTGTAAAATTGATTTTTCCTTTTTATTTCCCGTGATCTATCTGCAGCACCCTCCCGTCAGGGAGCATCAGAGTACGCCCCAGCTACACGGCATGTGTATATTTTGTATACAGGGGACACAATAAGGTGTATAGGATCTATGCAGGCAGCCATCTCGCCTGAGGTTCAAACCCGGGCGTTTCCTGAGCGCGAGAGCCTGGCACATAACTTGTAGGCATTGGTGCGGGCATGAAGAAGGCATCGGATAAACTTTCGTCAGGACGCAGGTGGATTCGGATATCACCCTGGGTCATCCTCGGGTCATTTGTGGTCATGGTACCGATCTTCGTGTTCATCACCATGGAGAGCATCAACTCCCAGAAAAACAGCATGGTGCTGCTCCTCAATGAAAAGGGAGATGCCCTGATCCGTTCCTTCGAGGCCGGAACGAGAACCGGAATGATGGGCATGAACTGGAGCGGTGCCCAGGTGCAGCGGCTCATCATGGAAACCGCGGAACAGCCTGATATCCTCTATATCCTCATCACCGACAAGGATGGCAGGATTGTTGCCCACAACCAGCCCCTGGCCATCGGCAAAACACACGGGACTGAACTCGAGCAGGGCAGCATCGGTCCCCGGCTTTCCTGGCGGATCATCCACCTGGATGACGGCAGGTCGATCTTCGAGGTCCACCGCAGGTTCAACCCCTCGGGGGGGAGGATCATCTTCCCCGGCCAGCGGATGTTTCATCAGGACTGGTTTTCCCCCCACATGATCCCGGAGAATCTGAAACCGCCTGTTCAGACCATCTTTATCGGCCTTGCCATGGCCCCCATCGAGCAGATCATCGGGGAGAACATCCGGCAGAAGGTCATCGTAGCCGTGATCCTGCTCATGTACGGTCTCCTGGGGATCGTCTCCATCTTCATCGCGCAGAACTACCGCACGGCAAGGGCCTCACTGTCCCTGATCAAGGCCTACTCGGACACCATCGTGAACAGCATGCCCATCGGTCTGATTTTTATCGGGGAAGAAGGCAATATCGCTGCTCTCAACGAAACCTCCCAGAACCTGCTCATGATCACGGCCACGAACGTGATCGGAAAACCTGCCCGCGACGTGCTTCCTGAGCAGATCAACGACCTCATGAGACCCTCCCGCACCCGGAGGGACATCATCACCAGGGACATCACCACCCCGGTGGGTGGAAAGAATCTGCTCCTGGAGGCCAGTGTGAGCACGCTCAGGGATGAGGAAAACCACTTCCTGGGCAACATCATCCTGCTGCGTGACATCTCCGAGATCGAGGACCTCAAGAAGGAGATCCAGAGAAATGAGAGACTTGCCTCCCTGGGAAGCCTTGCCGCCGGAATCGCACATGAAATCCGCAACCCCTTGAGTTCCATCAAGGGCTTTGCCACCTACTTCAAGGAACGCTACCGGGATGTTCCCGAGGACCAGAAAACTGCAGACATCATGATCGGCGAGGTGGAGCGCCTCAACAGGGTCATCGGACAGCTCCTCGAGTTTGCCCGGCCCATGAACATCAGGCCCCGGGAGACCTCGCTGGATAAACTCATTGCAGATTCCCTCGAGATGGTCAGCCGCCAGGCGGATGAGAACCGCATCACGATATCCAGCAGCTCTGGGTCACCCAGCCCTGTACTTGCCCACGTCGACCCGGACAGGATCCGCCAGGTGCTCCTCAATATCTTTTTCAATGCGCTGGAAGCCATGGATGAAGGAGGACGTCTCTCCGTGAACCTTGATACAGACACCCACCAGTCCCAGGCCGTGGTGCGCGTCTCAGACACCGGAGGCGGCATTGACCCGGAGAGCGTCGGCCGAATCTTTGATCCCTACTTCACCACCAAGCCCAGCGGCACCGGACTCGGCCTTGCCATCGCACACAAGATCGTGGAGGCCCATGCCGGCCAGATCAGGGTTTCGAGCAGGCCCCGCGAGGGAACCACGATCTCGGTCATGCTTCCCCTGGAGGGGAGCGACCATCAGGAGCAGTCATGATGAAAGGCACGATCCTTGTCGTTGATGATGACATGGGCCACCGGACCATGCTTGCCACCCTTCTTACGGGCTGGGGCTATGAGGTGGAAGAGGCAGATGACGGCTCCTCGGCCATCGAGCGGGTGCGCGGCAAACCCTACGACCTGATCCTCATGGATATCCGGATGGTGAAGGTCTCGGGCCTCGAAGCCTTGGGCGCCATCAAGGAGCTCAATCCGGCGATCCCGGTCATTATCATGACAGCGTACTCATCCATTGAAACCGCCATCGAGGCGATGAAGAAAGGCGCCTATGAATACCTCACCAAGCCCCTTGATTTCGACGAGATGCGCCTGAAGATGGAGCAGGCAATGGAGCACAGCCGGCTCAAAGTGGAGAACCGGATCCTCAAGGAAATGCTCGGGGAGCACTTCGACACCCGCAACATCATCGGGAAAAGCCCGGCCATGGTGAGGCTGCTGGAAAGGACGGCACGGGCAGCGTCATCGGAGGCCACGGTGCTCATTACCGGCGAGTCGGGCACCGGCAAGGAGATGATCGCCGGGGCCATTCACTTCAACAGTCCCCGGGCAGACAAGCCTTTCATCAAGATCAACTGTGCCGCCATCTCCGAGGGACTCCTGGAGAGTGAACTCTTCGGTCACGAGAAGGGTGCCTTCACCGGGGCCCTGCGGCGCAGGGAGGGACAGTTCAGGCAGGCCCACCTCGGCAGTCTCTTCCTCGACGAGGTGAGCGAGATGTCGCTGGCCATGCAGGCAAAGCTGCTGCGAGTTCTCCAGGAAAGAGAGTTCACCCGGGTGGGCGGAGAGGAACTCATCAGGGTGGATGTGCGCATCATCGCGGCAACGAACAAGGTGCTCCCGAACCTGGTCCGTGAGAGTGCCTTCCGGGAAGATCTCTACTACCGGCTCAACGTGATTACACTGGCAATGCCGCCTGTCAGAGAGCGCAGGGAGGATATTCCGCTCCTCGCAGACTTCTTTCTGTCATCCTTTGCCGCCAAGAACAACAAGCCGGTCAAAGGGTTTACCCCTCAGGCCATGGACAAGCTCATCCGGTACGACTGGCCCGGGAATGTGCGCGAGATCATGAATGTCATCGAGAGCGCCGTGGTACTCACCGGATCACCGTATCTCACGGAGCACGACCTCACCATCATTCCCCATGACGAGGGCCAGAGGCACCCCGGGCGAGAGCTCCCCCTGGACCTCCCGCTGGACGAGATGGAGAAGACCACGATCCTCAAGACCCTGGAATCCGTGGGGGGAAACAAGAGCGAGGCAGCCAGAAGACTCAAAATAACCCGGGCCACGCTGCACAAGAAGCTCAAGCGCTACGAGATCGATGACTCCTGATAATCCCTCAAAGGGCAGAATTTCCTGATCTCCTGGAGGAAGGACTCCTTGCCGGTGTAGTGGATGGCATTGATCCCCACTGAACGTGCCCGCTCCACATGTTCAAGGGTGTCATCCACAAAGAGGGCCCGCTCCGCCGCAATCCCCATGGCATCCAGCACGTCGGTAAAGAGGCTCCGGTCGTGCTTGCTCTTGCCCAGGTGAAAGCTGTTGAACACCTGCTCGAAGCGGTGGAAGAACCCGTGCCGCTCTTCGAGCTCATCGAGCCAGTTGGTCTGGTCGCTCAGGATGGCTACCCTGAGGGAGGCCTTCTTCAGTTCTTCTATGAGGCCGATCATAAAGTCCCTGATGTGAAAACGGCTCAGGATCATCTCTCTGAGCTCCGCATCATCGCCCTCGATCCCGGTCAGGCTCCGCAGCGTTTCCCAGTAGTGCGCCTCCGTGGCCCTGCCGGTGAGATACCCTGTGGTGGAAATCGTTGTGCGGGCAGTCTCATAGAAGGCATCGGGATCGATCCCGGACCGCCTGGCAATAGCGGTCAGTCCGTTGCGGAACCCCTCGTCCGCAATAACCCCGCCGAAATCGAGAAACACACCATCTATTCTGCACCCGCTCATTTTACTCCTGCTCCTTCAGCCGTTTTCCGATAGAATCTCTAGCGTAGAAAATGATGATTGACAATCCACATATTCTCTCTACAGACTCTGTGGAGAGACGTGAGAGTACGTCTCAGGAATGGATGACATGAAGAACCGGATACCGCGGCTGCTTTTTGATCAAGAGGACCACGACCTGCTCGTGGTCGTGAACGACATTCTCCACAGAGACCCTTCGAGGTCTGCCTTCAGGAATCTCCTCAATCCCTTTCTCCACCCCCATGGCATCAAGGAGATGGCGGCTTCCCGTGAACTGCGCATCGCCTATGCCGTGGCCCACATCCTGAGCTCCCTGGAGATCGGCGAGGCCAAGGACCGCCTGTCGGCCCTCCGATCCCTGAGGGAGGAAGTCCTCTCCAGCGCAAAGAGCCATCTTCGCAAGAACACGGCACGGGTGCTCCTGCAGATCATGAAGAAACTGGTGCGCTCCCAGGGTGATTATCTCAGCCAGCTCAAGCTCGCCCATGATTTTCGGCTTGCCGCTTCGGGAAAACCGCGCATCGTCCGGGAACAGTTGCGCAGGAATCACCTCCTGGAGATGTCGGAAGGGTGGAATCAGATCGCCACCGACGACCACGTGCACGACGTGAACACCAAGGGGAGGAAATCCCCGAGCCACCTCATCATGGATGCCTGGATAAAGGGAATCAGGCGGCTCAAGATCATCTACTACCACTACGTGAGACCCGATGTCGCCGAAGAGCTCCTCGAAGCCGCTCACATCATGGGGATCAGGGTCCGCATCGGCATCGAGCTCAACCCCAGATTCAGAAATCGCCCTGTGCAGTTTATCTGGGCGCCGAGGGGCCTGCTGGATACCCAGGACTACCTCACCTTTCTCAAAGAGCCCAAGATCCAGGCCTTCCTGGAGGAGGGGAAACGGGCGGCTGACTATACCCAGCGACATGTGTTCTCGGTTCTCGAGAATTTCAACTCACGGCATTTGGAGACGATCCGTGAAGCGTACGGTCTCGAGATGGATGCCCTGGATCCAGACGAGTTTCGTGCCTTTGTGGGAATCGGCCAGGTGTCTGTCCTGCACCTGTCGGAATTCATCCACACGAACATGCTCCCCTTCATGCAGGCCCGGACCGATGAGCTGAGGAAACGATATGAAGCAGCCTCTCAGGAAGAACGCGCCGAGATCCAACGCATCGTGGACGAGATGAACACCCTCGATTCAGAGACCATTGCAGAGCTCTTCCTTCACCCCGAGTTAAATGAGGGCATCCCCGAAACAGGACATCCCTTCACTGATGCGGATGAGCCTGAGCTCCTCAGGCTCTCACCTCGAGAACTCCTGGACAAGCTTGCCCACCTCCACTCCGGGTTCAGTATCACCCTGGGGCTGAGCGGGCTCAGAATCGCCGATGTCATCGAAATTCTCTACGAAAGCTCGGGCATGATCACCCACCTGGAAAACTTCAACCTCAAAGACTACCTCATGGGAGAGGCTCCGCCCTATGAAGAGATCAATGACCTGCAGCGGGCCCTGAACAAGGCCGATGTCATAGCGCTCAAGCGCATCCTCCATGACAACATAGACAGGCTCAGAACCTCACAGGAGCCTGACAGGGGCGACAGAGCGGCCAGGCTCACCTTCATCCTGAAAGACATCGAGTCCTTTCTCGCGTACTACCAGCACTCAATTCTGAAGAGCCGCGTGGGGAGCGACTCATCCGGGCGTTCGCGCCACCTCTACGGCATGGGCATGGTGGTCCTGGACACGCTCCCGACAAGAACCCTCAGAGATGTGCGCAGAGAATCCTACCCCTCCCGGTTCATGGTCCCCATCTCCACCAGCGTCTATTTGCGAGTGAACTATTTTCCCAGGGAGATTGCCAGCCCCTTCCTGAAGACCCTCGTGCGTCTGGCCCAGCGCCTGCCCGGATTGCACCACATCGGCAAGAAACGCCACGAAGAGTGGGAGCTGGTGCGGGATTCCACCAGTATCGGGGAGACGGGCAACGTTCTGACCCTGGGCGGGATCGATGTGGAACGCACGAACCACCTCTCGATGCACCCCCCGGAGATGAACCAGAAATCTCCCGGGCTTTCCTGGAGATACCTCAACAGCACCCTGAAAAGCTGGATCAAGGTCTGCAGCGGCTTTCTCCCAGCATTTCTCACCTTTTATCTCACCCAGGACTGGTGGGTGCTGGCATGGTTCGGGGCCTTCATCTGGTTCGGAATCACGGGACTGCGCAACATCCTGCAGTCTGTGCTCGGTGGCGGAGGCTTGAGCCGGTCCCCGCTGCTGCAGTGGAACGACTACGTGAGCTGGGAACGCCTGAGCGATTCTCTCCTGTTCACCGGCTTTTCAGTCCCGCTGCTCGATTTTCTCATCAAGACCACGATCCTCGATGAGATGCTCGGCATCACCGTTGCTACAAGTCCCATGATTCTCTACACGGTCATCGCTCTGGTAAATGGGCTGTACATCTCATCCCACAACGCCTTCAGGGGATTTCCCCGGGGGGTCGTCATCGGAAACTTTTTCCGCACGGTGCTGTCCATACCTCTGGCCATCGCGATTAACCTCGCCCTTGGTGGCATTCTTTCTGCTATGGGCCTCGTCGGGGTCGACCTCATGCTCCAGAAGTGGGCGGCTGTCATCTCGAAGGCAGCCTCGGACACGGTTGGGGGCATCATCGAGGGCCTGGCCGATCGATTCCAGAACATCCGGATCCGCCTGGAAGACTACCGGGAGAAACTCAACCAGCTCTTCTCCGGCTATGCACGTATCGAGATCTTCTTTCCGGAATCAGCGATCCTGGAGGTCATCGAGTCGCCGGACGACTTCTTCGATGCCGTTCACAAGGATTCGACGAACCTGGAGCAGATTTTCATCATCCATGCCCTGGACCTGCTCTATTTCTGGATGTACCAGCCCAGGGCCCGCAGCGCCCTGAAGATGATCATCCATGAGCTCTCGGATGAAGAGCGCAAGATCTTCATCCGCACCCAGTCGGTGCTCTCACGCGAACGGGAGATCAGCCAGCTCTTCCTCGATGGGTTCCTGGGGAAAAACTTCACCCGGCCCCTTTCCTTTTTCCTGGACCGGTCTGGTCAGTACCTGGAGATCATGAACAGAGAACTCCAGCGCTGAGAGAAGCTGTCACTTCTCTTTTTCAACCAATCCCTTGACAAACCACCGCTGCATGAGGAGTACCACCAGGACCGGCGGCAGCATGACAATCAGTGCCCCGGCAAGCCCGATATTCCAGAAGGGAAGATCATCAGCCGCTGGGATGATGTGCTGCAGGCCGATGACTGCCGTCATCATCTTGGGATTGGTCGTGATGAGCAGCGGCCAGAGATACTGGTTCCAGCCGTAGACAAATTCGATGACGACCAGGGCCGCAATATTTGTTTTGGACAGAGGAAGCAGGATCTTCCTGAAGAAGGTCATGGCTGAAGCCCCATCCATCTTTGCCGCTTCACACAACTCTTCGGGGATTGTCAGGAAAAACTGGCGGAAGAGGAAGGTGCAGGTGGCGGAGGCGACCAGGGGCATGATGAGGCCGGCGTAACTGTCGAGCAGGCTCCATTCCAGAGATATCTCTATATCATGGCCTGCTACCCAGCGTGCAACACCATCCAGGCGGAGCATCTCCCACAGGCTCTGGAAGGGGCCGAGGAGATTTGCAGCCATTTCATAGGTGGGCAGGATCCTGACCTCAACCGGGAGCATCAGCGTGCAGAAGACAGAGACGAATGCAACCGTTCGAAGTCGATAATCAAAGTACACGATGGAGAATGCACCAAACAGGGAAACAACGATCTTTCCTGTCGTGATGCCCACCGCCATGATGAAGGAGTTGAAGAGGTTTCTTCCGAGGTTTCCGTTTATCCACGCCGCTTTGATGTTCACCAGGAACTGATCGCCGGGAATGAGCGGCATTGGCACCCTGGTCACTTCCTCGATGGGAAGGGTCGCCGCAATCACGGCATAGATGATGGGGAACCCGACAATGAGGATGCCGGCCATCAGGAAAACGTAGGTAAGGGCATCGAGAACGGGTGTCTTTTCTGTCATAATCCCTACCCGACGTACTGGACCTTGCGTTCCACATACTTGAACTGCAGAACGGTTATCGTGATGATCAGGGTCATGAGGACAACGGACTGTGCCGACGAGGAGCCAAGGTTCAGCCCGATGAATCCGTCCTGATACACCTTGTAGACCAGAATATTCGTTGCACCGCCGGGACCACCCTGCGTCATGGTGTGAATGACACCGAACGTGTCAAAGAACGAGTAGATGATGTTCATGACCGTGACAAAGAACAGGGTTGGTGAGAGCAGGGGAACCGTGATGGTCCAGAATCTCCTGAAGGGGCTTGCCCCGTCGATGGCAGCGGCCTCGATGAGGGACGTGGGGATGGCCTGCAGGCCGGCGACGAAGAACACGAAATTGTAGCTGATCTGTTTCCACGCACTCGCCATGACAACCATGAACAGGGCGTCACTCCCTTTCAGAACAGGGTTCCAGTCTATTCCCAGCCACGTCTTGATGGCATAGGAGACAACCCCGTAGGAGGGGTGGAGCAGAAACAGCCACAGAATGCCTGAAATGGCGGGTGCAACAGCATAGGGCCAGATGAGGAGCGTCCGTATGACTGCCTTTGCCTTCAACGCCCGATTGGCCATTGTGGCGATGAACAGGCCGATCGTGATCGACAGCGTGGCGACCAGGGCGCTGAATAGACAGGTCGTGACAATGGATTTCAGGTAGAGCGGGTTGGTGAACAGCGCTGTGAAGTTGTCAAACCAGACAAATTGAGTCCTCCCCCCGAAGGGATCGCTGAGCATGAATGAACGCACCAACCCCTGAAGGGCCGGCCAGTAGAAAAAGGTGAGCGTGATGACGATCTGTGGCAGGATCAGGAGATAGGGCAGTGTTCGTGAGGTGAAAATCGATCTCTTTATCATGCGTTCATGCTCTAAGAGGGCCGCTCCTTCCCGTCTTCAGAGAGAAGCGGCCCTCATGTAAGATCGTTGACCAGGGGTTACTTGTAGGTTCTTTCAAATTCACGCAGCTGCATGTTGCCCCGTTTCACTGCGCTGTCCATGGCTTCCTGTGCTGTCTTCTTTCCATTCCACACGAGCTCGAGCTCTTCATTGATGATGTTGCGGATCTGGATGAAGTACCCCAGGCGCAGACCCCGGGAGATCTTTGTCGGTTCCCTGCGGGTGAGCTGCTGGATGCCCACTTCCTGATAGGGATACTCGTTGTAGTACCCTTCCTTCTTCAACTGTTCATATGCAGCGAGCGTAATGGGAAAATAACCGGTCTCCTTGTGCCAGTAGACCTGCATCTCCGGTTTTGCAAGGTGGCTCAGGAATGCGGCAACCCCTTTATAATCCTTCTCTCCGTGGCCTTTGAACACCCACAGGGAGGCACCGCCGATGATGCTGTTCTGCGGCTTCTTCATCCATGATTCCACGGGAAGGGGTGCCACATCCCAGGTAAAGTCCTTCACAGAAGACTGCATCTTCGCGATCTGGCTCACTGAGTCGATGTACACACCGGCGTTCTGTGCGACGAACTCGGCCGAGGGTCCCTGGTACTTCTGTCCGCCATAGTAGAACCGGTTGTCCTCCATCCACTCCTTGAGCATGGCGATGTGACCGATCACCTTGTCATTGTTGATGAGGAGTTCACAGTCAAGTCCCTCGTAGCCATTGGCCCTGGACGCAAAGGGGATGTTGTGCATGGCACTGTAGTTTTCCACCTGGGTCCATGACTGCCAGCCGGAGACGAGGCCTCCTGTCACGCCAGATTTGACCAGCTTGGCCGTGATCTCGCCCAGCTCGTCCCAGGTAACGGGTTTTTTCTTGTCGAGCAGGGGAATTCCGGCTTTCTTGAACAGATCGACGTTGTAGTACATGACCGGGGTTGACGAATTGAAGGGCATGGACATCAGGTTTCCGTCTGCGTCCATGTAGTAGGAGAGCACCGGTTGAATATAGCTCTTCCAGTCAATGGTGTATCCTTCGTCCTTCATGAGCTGGTAGACGGGATATACGGCACCTGAGAGCATCATGGTCTGGGTCCCCACCTCAAAGGACTGAATGATGTGGGGCTGCTTTTTTGCCCGATAGGCAGCCACACCGGCATTGACCGTCTCATCGTAATTACCCTTGTAGGTGCCCACCACGACATATTCTGACTGCGAATCGTTGAATGCCTTGATCATGGTGTCGACAACCTGCCCCCGGGCCCCCTTCATGGCATGCCACCAGTGAATGGTGGTTGGTTCTGCCATGACCTGGCCTGAGAGCAAAACAACCGAAACGACCACTGAAAGCAGCAGCATTACCTTGCGCATGTTCATGCCCCCCTATGCTTATTTGTATGACTGAGTAGTGTGACCTCTGTGAACGTATCCCTGCTGAGAAAAAAATTACTCTCCGGTGCCGACTAAGTCAAGGTCATTTCACCTGCAAGAAATCCTGTTAAATCGGTTTCTTGAACGCCCGAGAGAAAAGACACAGCCTTCCTGAGGGAATTCATCACAATATCAGAACCTTATCAGACACTTGACGGCCCTGATCCTTTTATACTAAAAAACAGTGCACTCAGGAGTGCACCGCTCTCAGGTGGTCTCATACTGTATCACTGTATTCAGAATCGACTGGACCGGGATGAATTCATGGCCGATGTTGTCTTGAAAGATGTCATAAAGAGATTCGGCAAGGTGGAAGTGGTTCACGGGGTGAATCTGGAATTCCACGACAATGAATTCATCGTCCTCGTCGGTCCTTCAGGTTGTGGCAAATCAACAATCCTGAGAATGATTGCAGGCCTCGAAAAGGTGACCGAAGGTCATATCTTCATCAATGGGAAGATGGTCAATGACGTTGCTCCGAAAGACAGAGGCATCGCCATGGTCTTTCAGAACTATGCGCTCTATCCCCACATGAATGTCTTCAACAACATGTCGTTCGGTCTGAAACTGAGCAAAAAACCCAAGGAAGAGATCCTCAAAAGGGTTCACGAGACAGCGGAGATTCTGGAACTCAAGGAACTGCTCCACAGAAAACCTCACGAACTCTCAGGTGGACAGAGGCAGAGGGTGGCAATGGGCAGGGCCATGGTGAGAAACCCCTCCATCTTTCTCTTTGACGAACCCCTGTCAAACCTCGATGCCAAACTGCGCACCCAGATGCGCACGGAGATCAAGCTCCTCCATCAGCGGGTCTTGGTAACCACCATCTATGTCACCCACGACCAGGTTGAGGCCATGACCCTTGCTGACAGGATCGTGGTAATGAACGACGGGTATGTCGAGCAGGTGGGCAAACCCATCGAGCTCTTCGAGAGACCGGCAAACATATTCGTTGCAGGGTTTATCGGAAGTCCGCCCATGAACCTGGTGGCGGCAAAGATAATCCGATGGGACAACTCGTTGTATCTGGACTTCAATGGCCGTCTCAAAATACCTGTCCCGGAAAAGCAAGACGCGCTCCTCAAGGAGAACATGGATGTCGTCATGGGCCTCAGGACAGAAGATTTCAGCATCGATACCGGGACAAACGGCTTTCCTCAGGAGTGGAAAGTGGATGGAATCGTCGAGGTGGTTGAACCGCTGGGCGGTGAGACAAACATGCACATGAACATGCAGGGTGTCAGGTTCACTGCGCGCAGCGAAGGGAGAAGAATCATCTCGGTGGGGGAAACGCTCAGGCTCGCCTTAAACCTCAATCACCTCCACATCTTCGACGCCACAACAACCCTGTCGATCTATTGACGTCCCCTCCCGGGTCCCAGTGGCCTCACCTCCCCCTGCACTGCAGGATAACATCCGCAATCTCTGCGAACCCCTGACCCCCATCGGAGTCCGCAATGAATGCAGGAAGGTGGATCATGTGGTCTGCACACAAAAGAACATTCCTCACCCCTGCTGAATACGGGAAGTAGGCGAACATGGGTTCATCGTTGGGGGAATCGCCGCAGAAGACAAACCGGTTCTTCACTGTATCCAGATCCATGTTCCATCGTTCTTGGACAAACTGTTTTGTCATCGAGAGTTTGTCGTACCTGCCAAACCACCCATTGACATGGATTGAGGAAATTTTGTACTGCGCCCCGTGCTGTTCGAAAATCCGGCAGATTTTCTCAATATCCTTCCACTCGAGGGTGGGAACATCTTCGGTGAAGTCTATGGCAAGATCCGTTTCCCGATAGGGCTGATCGCTCGATACTGCCGCCCCGGGGACACTGGCCAGAATCTGCTCCCTGATCACATCGAGCTGGTGCCTCTTCGTTCTCCTGACCTCTTCCGGATCGAGGAATCTCTTCGAGAGTTTTCCCTCGTTCTCATCCATCCAGAAATAGAAGGCGCCGTTTTCCCCCACCACACCGTCAACCGGCCACATCCGGGCAATGTGGTCACACCAGCCCGCCGGTCTGCCGGTGATGGGTACCAGCTTGATGCCGGAATTTTTGAGCCTCCACAGGGCATCAAATGCCGCAGACGGGATCTTTCCCTTCGTGGTGAACGTATCATCGATATCGAAGAACACCCCGCAGAAATGGTGAACCACATCCTGTCGGATGGTGCTGACCGATGGGATCACGAGCGTATCCACGTGATGTTACCCCGTTCGTTGCAGGAAGAGCAATACACACGGTAGGTGCTTCGCCCGTCTGAACAAGCACCCGTGACGTTCAGAGCAGACGTAGGTTCTGCAGCCATCCGCACAGTTCCGGCTGTTCCCGCTACCTGATTGAGGAGGCCTCGATGCCCTTGAGCACCTCGAGATACTCTGCCCGGCCTGCCAGGAGGGAGTGTGCAGCGATGTCATCTTCCAGGAGCTTCAGGTGGGGGATGATGTCGATTCCGTAGGGGTTCATCTGTTCACGGTTGGCCTGATCCAGGATGAGGACCGAGTAGTACCGGGTCAGCGTCCGCACCGTTGCATCCCGGCGATAGAGGTATGATTTCCCGCCCAGAGTCTCCAGGAAAAATCCGGCGTATTCATAGAGCTGCCCGATATTGACCGAGAGCGTTTCTTCTCTGCTTCCCGTGATGAGATACTGGTACACCAGCGCCATGGTGGGTTCGATGGTTGCGTGCTCGTGCGTGATAACATCTTTAATGAGCCTGATGTCATCTTTGCCGAGCACCCGGTAAAAGTGCGCGGCGTTGCTCAGGAGGGTGTAGAGATCCCGTGTCTCCCCGGAAACCACCGGAGGCTTGTAGGCGAGCTTTTCCAGCATGTCATGAAACTTCTTGCACGTGCCTTCCCTGAGCTTGTAGCGCATGATGTAGTCCCTGGTGTCAAGTTCTCTGCACACCACGGCTAGGTCTGCCTTGTAGTCTTCAAAGGTCTTCTCGGGCTTGATTTCATCAATGGAAACCCTTTTCGGCCGAAGGGTGTCTGCATTTTCCGGCACTGTGGCGTCAGCAGGGACCTCTGGCTCCTCGACGGTCGGAGGGGAACCCTCCATGGGCACATCGATGGGTTTCTTCTGCAGAAAGAAGGTGTCGACCAGGAAAAAAACCGCGATTATTCCAACAACCACGCCGGCAACTACCAGGGCCTTCTTCATGACATTTCCCCACCTCGTCTTCTCTGGGTCAGGTTTCCCTGCCGCACGTCGTGTCACCCGACGAGTGACGCGTCTGTCTTGTGCTACCTAACTATGAATTCGCCCCCGGTGTAAAGAGGATATTTGGGGCAAGGGGCCGAAGGAGTCCCGCTGAAGTCTCGTGCATCTCCATCCTTGGCCTGGGTTTTTTCAGGGAATATCAGCATCCCAGTGGGAACTGGGGTTACTTTCTGTTCAGCTCAGACCTGACAGCCTTGGCAAGATCCTTGAGTCCATAGGGTTTCCTGATATACCCCCCGGCCCCGAGCCCGATGGCCTGCTTGACCCGGTCGGTCTCGGAGAACCCGCTGACAATGAGTGCCCTCTGATCAGGGTTGCCCTGCAGAATTTTGCGGTAGGTATCCAGGCCGTCCATACCCGGATCCATGATCATGTCCAGGAGGACCAGGTCCACAGGATTGTGCTTCACATACTCGACGGCATCCTCTCCAGCCTCTGCCAGCGCCACATCATACCCGAGTCTGCCCAGGAGCATGCCGGCGATGTCCCGCTGCTCCTCGGAATCGTCCACCACGAGGATCCGTTCTGTTCCCATGTAGTCCTCGATGATCCGGGATCCCTCGGACTCCTTCTTTGCCTGCCGGGTGAGCGGGAAGTAGAGATCAAACCGGGTGCCATGGCCCTCGATGCTGGTCACATCGATGTAGCCGCGATGATCCTTCACCGTGGACCAGACCACGGTCATTCCCAGGCCGGTCCCGCTCCTTCCCATGACCTTTTTGGAGAAGAAGGGTTCGAAGATTCTCTTGAGGTCATCACCGGAGATTCCGACGCCCGTGTCCTCCACGGACAGGACAACATACTCCCCGGGCTCCACGGCATCGAATCCCTTGATGGTTTTCTGCACGTGTTCCGTTCGGGTCGACACCCGTACCGTTCCACCGCTGGGCATTGCTTCTGCGGCATTGGATATCAGGTTCATCACGGTCTTACTGAGGTGGACCTCCGAACCGAGGATGGAACCGGGATCACCGCGTAAATCCATTTTCACCTCGACGTGCGGGTGGTACTCCAGCATGCGCTGGTATTCCGGACTCTCGAGATAGTCTCTGATAATGGTGTTGATATCCACGACATTGGAGATATTCACCCCCCTGCGGGCAAGGGTGAGCAGGTCCTGCACGATGGCGGCGGCCTTTTCCCCTGATTTCTTGATGGTGAAGATGGCCTTGCGCATGGGACTCGACTCAGGGATTTCCATGAGGATGAGTTCGGGATAACTGGTAATACCGCTGAGGATGTTGTTCAGGTCGTGGGCAACACCCCCGGCCAGTGCCCCGATGGCTTCCATCTTCTGTGCCCTGATGAGCTGGGCTTCCAGATTCTTCTTTTCCTCTTCTGCATGCTTGCGTGCCGTGACGTCGCTTGCCACGCACAGAATCTCGTTAAATGTGCCCTCACTGTCACGGATGGACGTGGCGTTCAAGGAAATCCATATTCGCTGGCCGTCCTTGCGAACAGCCTCGATTTCCCTGTTTCCCACGCGATCGGGATTTTTCAGAAACGCTTCGGTGTCCAGTGCCTGGTCGTTTCCCTGGGAATCCTGCACGGGAATGAGGAACTCGAGGATTTGACTGCCCAGAAGCTCCTCTTCTGTATATCCCGACAAATTCCGGCCATAGGAGTTCACGAAGGTGATGCGTCCCTCGGTGTCGAGCCTGACGATGATGCTGTTTGCGCTCTCCACGAGCAGCCGGTACTTTTCCTCGCTTGCCTGCATCTTTTCGAAGGTGCGCGCATTGTTGATGCTGATGGCGATCTGGGGAGCAATCCCCATGAGGAGGTTGAGATCGCTCTGGCGAGGATATCTCGTCTGGGTCGTGTTGTCCAGGGAAAGAACTCCCAAGGCCTCGTTCTCGTAGACGATGGGGATACAGACAAAGGAGCGCGCGCCGGAAAACCTCACCAGGGATCTGCTCCGTTCCGACATGTCTGACGCCACCTCGTCCACGTTGTTGATGAGGTAGGGCTTCTGATCCTTGAAGGCCCGCACAAAGGGCCCGCGGGAGTTCGGTTTGTCCAGGTGAAGCTCCGTGTTTCTGATCCACGCAACCTGTTCGGAGGCATATCCGTACCCTGTCTGAAAGATCAGGCGGGTCTTTTCCCTGTTTGCGAGGAGCACCATGCCCCGCTCGTAGTCCAGATGTTTCTCAAGGGTGGACATCACCGTGCTCAGGAGTTCATCGATATCGAAGACGCTGGAAAGCGCCTGCCCGATCTCCTGGATGAGCTCCGCATCGCTGTAACGCTTGTCCGATTCGGCCATGAGCTGCTCGGCGGCAGAGCCTTCATGCTCGATCCGCCACAGGAGTTCCCGGTTTTCCTGCCAGAGTGCAAACCACGATGTACCCATGAGGAGAACCGCAATGACCAGGTTGATCACCAGGGCATGTTCCCAGTGAACGAGGAAGGCGAGCAGGATGGCAAGGGGGATGAACATCAGCATGAGGTAGCTGCACAGGCGTTTCAGCTTGTTGGAGAACGGCTCCCTCCAGGAGATGACATATCTGCACTTCCTGGCACCTTTGTGGATACATTCCGTGTGATCCACGTCGGCATACCTTCCGGTAAAGGGGAAGGCCATTGCCTCCATCATGCCAAGGCGATTCTGGCACTGGTACGGTTTCTCCTGCACCCCGGGATTGATGTCAAAGAGAGCCTCTATCCTGTTCGATGCGAGCTTGTTGATGGAGATGGTAGTTCCTTTTGTGAGCTTGGATCCGATTTTTCCCAGCAGATCATAGGCCATGGTCGGATTCATGAACCCGAAGATATACCGCCGTATCGTCCCGTATGATGCGGCTTTTACCGAGTACTGGCCTGCTTCCCGAGCGATGTTCCGGTTGTCCGTGAGCCGGTGGATGACTCCGTGGAACCGGTCGGCCTGTTCCTGGGTGTACCAGTAGCCTTCATCATCGAGCTGTGATTGGGTAAAGCCTGACTGGGTGATCAGATCTTCGATGTCCACATCAGGATACTGCTTCCTGATGAATTCAAGGTAGGTCTTGATGATGCGTACGTGGTAGAGGTTGGTCTGTTCTTTTTCTTCCATGCAAGTCCCCAGTCTTCGTGCTGCCCACACCCGGTGCCCCGGTCTGAGCCCGGCCAGCGCTGACCCTGGTGCTCTCGGGAAATCTCCCCTCGAGTTCGAATCCCCTTGTGGTACCATCGGCACAGTGCACGAGAAAATTGACCATTTCGGCACGGCTCGTACACGGAATCCTGGATTTTATGGAGGAGCGTTCGTTTTGGTACCTACTGCCGTTTAACGACCCGCGAAATGATGTGCTTGATGAGGAACTTGCTGATGCGTATCCTGGCCTTCTGCTTGAGGTGTTCGGTATACTCGTCGCCATAGCGGGCGTCGAGTGCCCACAGGATATACTTCTTCTCGTAGGATATGGAGCGTCGGTCGAGGTATGCGAAGGGATACACCATGACCGGGATACTGGACGATCCATAGTCTTCGGCACAACAGGCAAGACCCTGCAGGAGAATTTCCCATGACACGGAGTCTTCATCAAGTACGATGATCTTGATGCTGTTGAGCAGTTCGGAGAGGTTGATCCCCATATCGGAATGATCTGCGATGAAAAAGGCCTTGGTATGTCCATTGTGTTTCAGGGCAGAACACGAGCAGGACCGTTTGAGGCCGAAGCGCGCATAGAGCACCTCCATGGATTCTTCACCCGGCGTGTCCCACTCGAGGCCCATGGCGTCGATCATGAGCCCCCCGGAGTGCTTCTCGTACCATGACCTGAGATCAGCGAGGTCGCTCCGTGAACAGGGCTGCACGCTCCAGTTCTGATCAAGGGACTGTGTCATCTCGTCTCTGGGCACGTTCAGATAGGCAAAACTGTCCATGGAGCATGCCTTGGGGTTTTTGAGTTCCCTGCAGAACCCGCCAAAGAAGTAGTCGGGAAACTTGTTGTCGGGCCGGAAGTAGAAAATCATGTAGTCCATGCCCACCGAGGGCATGCGATAGAGCCCGTCAAAGTAGTTCAGGATGTGGTTGAGTACCGCGAGTCCCGTGCGCTTCCTGCCCATGGGTTTTGCCGCGAGGTGGTGAATCATCCAGGTCCTCTGGTAGGCCTTGATGATGGAGACATGACCGTAGATCACCCCGTTGTTCTGGTAGGTAAAGTTGGCGAATACCTCGGGGCTCGAGTGGTAGAGCTTCTCGTAAGTGCTCTTGAAATCCTCCTTGTACTGGCTCAGCGAGGTGTATTTCCTGGGGTAGATGAACCCGGATTCAAAAAAGAACTGCCACAGGGAATGCATGTCCACTTCCCGGGACACATTTGCATGGACATCGTGGGCATTGCTGTAGATGTCGAAGAATCGGTTGTAGGTGACGATGTCCAGGTCGATAATGGCGAGCCCGAACCGGAACAGGTGTTTCCTGGCACCGAGCCGGTAGATGACCTGTGCGGCGCAGGACATCTTGAACCCTCCTGCATACAGGATCGTGACATCGGGGATGATCATCCCGGGCATGAGGACCGAGGCATCGGCTGATTCATGCACGGAAAAGCCGGCAGTGGTGATGTCCACGATCTCATAGGTCACCCGCTTGCCTGAAAAGGGGTGGGTGAAGAAGGCTTTCGGCGTTGGGACCAGGCTGAGCCTGGGGTTTCTCAGTTTCCTGCCCTTGAACCGGGACTGCTGTATGGCGATGGGGGCGACAATGATGGCCCTGCTGAGGTCTTCGCGACGCACGATGGAGCACTCTCCCGAGAATACGGCCTTTCCTTCGCGGAACAGGCTGACCTGCACCTTCCTGGCGGGGTCGAAGGAGGTGGGATCTGCCACCGAAGAGTCCACGACCCGGATACGCAGCCCGGTGGGCGTGAAATCCTCCAGCATGCCCTGGGCCTCGATCCTGCCCTGGCTCAGCTGTGCATCCACCATGCTGCACTGAAACCGTCTCACCTGACGATCGCCGAGCACGAATCCCCGGGCATCGAGCCTGGCCGAGAACAGGTGGTTCTCCACCCGGATCACGCTCAGGGGCATGTTCATGATGGTCTTGCCATCATCGATGATGAGCTCTTCGACGTGATAGGATCTCAAGTCGATGGGCGAGTTCTCGGGGATTCTGCAGGTTATCTCGTCTCCCTGGCAGGGGTCCGGCTGCACCCTGATGAGAAAGTCTTCGTTCAACAGCGGGTAGGTGACGTGGGCAAAGCAGTGCTCGCCCATGAAATGAAGGTGATTGAGCAGGTTGATGAACTGTCTCTGTGAAACCTTTGGTGGTGACCCCTGGTCACGGGTCAGTGTGCCGTGCCGAAACGGAATGATCGTCATTTCATCCACAACTACTCCTCCAAATGCTCCCCCATGCGCACTGGAGATGCATGAGTTACCGTGTTCAATGCAGATTGAACGAGCACGAATACATCACTGCAACACAAACCATCAACCGTGTGCCGCGACTTAGGTGCCATACGGATCCGTGAATGAATCCTCCCCCATGCACACCATACTATTCTTGCCGAACAAACAAAACAAACAAGCCATTCAGATTGCCGCCGTATGCTCTTTAGAGCATCTTCTTCACGAAGTCAGAGGTGCTCAGGTGCGAATACTCGGCCACATCGTGAATCTGAAAAGAACTCTTAACATACTTGAGCACACGATCATAGTCAAAAAATGCGTTTGCCTGCCGGTAGTACTCGAACAGTATGCGCTTCGGGGTGTAGCGTTTGTAGGCGCAGGCCACCTCTGAGAGGGGGAACCCCTGTTCGCTCACCACCTGCTGGATCTCCTGCTCATTGTATTTCAGCAGCGGCTTGAAGATCGTGAACCCGTCGTTGAGTTCGATCACGGGGTAAAACCGCTGCGATGTTCTCAAGACCCTGTCGTCGTGGCCGGTGCTGCTGTGAACGCTGTAGAGCCCATCCACCAGGTACTCGAGGGAGTAGCTCACCAGGTCCCACAGGGAAAAACTCATGATCAGAACGATGTCGTTGAGCTCGTAGTTGAGTGTCGCCAGGTGGCTGAAGAGGTAGGTGCGCTTTGTCCTGTGACAGGCACGGCAGGGATTTTCCCCCCGCGCTTCGGCGTCAGCAAGGAGATCGTCCGAGGTGTTCACGTCGTGCCACGTGATCTCCACGCCCTCGGAGCGCCAGTAGGCATCGAGTTTTTCCACCTCTCCATCCGGAAACACCTGAAGGGGATAGCGTGCAGTGCTCGTTTCAAAGGTAAACCCGAATTCCCGTGATGCCTTCAGGAGCAGCCACAGGATGGCCGAACTGTCCTTTCCGCCGGTGAACAGCATGAACACCTTTTTCTGTGGAAATGTTTCCAGCAGAGCCGCATGCTCCTGTTTCCATTGTTCGTAGTGTAGTGCCATGGGCCTGTCTGCCTCCTTGCTCAGACTCGTTCCAAGAGATCAAACCTCTTCTGATCGCAGGGAACGCTCCGAGTCCTTCCGGGTCTCCCGGTCATGGGAAAAGGGTTCTCCTCCGGCACAGGAGTGGTCATGGGTTCTCCTCCGGCACAGAAGCGGTCATGGGTTCTTCTCCGGCCTCTTGCCGGTGCAGATCATCAGGGGCGTGTAGGTGAATCGCCTCGGATCGTGGAAGAAGGTGGTGAAGTCATCGAGGAATCCATCGTAGCCCCCGGGGTATGCCTCGAACTTTTCCCGCGCCTTGTGGGACGCCATCTCGATCTTTTTCAGCCAGTTGAAGTCGTCGCTGTCCTTGAGGTTGCCATAGATGAGGTGGTGGGGGATCATGTTCACCTCGATGCTCCTGAAGGCGTTGTCGTAGAGGTAGGAGTAGAGCTTCCTGCCGACGTAGGCGTCGAAGTTGTACTTGTGCATCATCTTGTGCACCAGCATCTGGAGCACCGCCTCCATCTCGGGTTTGATGGGGTAGTGACTCAGGCAGTTGTAATCGAGGTCCAGCAGGCACAACGTCCCCTCGGGGGCAAGGCTGTTCGTGAGCATGGCGATGATCTCCTGCGCCCCTTCCAGGTAGTGCTCAAGGACAAAGCGCATCCAGATGAAGTCGAACTCTCCGAGTTCGTCCAGGGGTTCCCTCAGGTCCATGAGCCGGAATTCGATGCCCGGCTTTCCCCCGTACTTGTTCTGTGCAAAGCAGATGCGTTCCTGGGAAAAATCAACCCCAACAATGGACCCACCCGGCTGGATCATCTCCAGGAGGACAGCGGTGGTTTTTCCCGAACCGCACCCGGCATCCAGCACCCTCGCACCGGGCGTGATGCCGCAGAGTCGGGCCTGCTCCCTGACGGCATCGGGATCGGTCTTAATGTCGAGACGGGTCGCCTCTTCGGGGTTCTCCATGAGGTATGCCGATTCCTTGATCATAGCATTTCACTCCAGCGTGTCATGTATTCTTACGCCCCAGCGTATCACAGAACCATCCGATTACAAAAGATATTTTATTGCTTTCCCGGGACAGGACCTTGTTTTTCCTGGGCCCTGTGGGCGCGCTTCTTCTTCTGCTTCCTGATCCGTGAGCGTTGCCTGGCCTCCTCGGAGTCCTTTCCCAGGAGCTTCTCCTCGATCTTGAGGGCGAGGACGCGCCGGGCGAAGAACCGGTTCATGGCCTGGGATCGCGTCTTTGAGCATTTCACCTCGATCCCGGTGGGCACGTGCGTGAGATGCACACACGATGCGGTCTTGTTGACCTTCTGCCCGCCCCGTCCCCCGGCGAGCACGAACCGCTCCTGGATATCCCTGTCGTGGATCCCGAGGCGCCGCATGGTCTCCTCGAGATCCCTGATCTTTTCAGGACCGATGAACCCTGTGCTCATGCCCTCGACCTTTCATGGCCCCGGCGATCAGGGCTCCGCCAGGCAGAGCCTCAGTGGACATACAACACGTAGTATACCGTGACGGCGATGTAGCTGGCTACCAGCGCCATGATGAAGGGCCACCTGCCGTGGAACCTGACAGGTCCGAAGAGCCAGTAGCTGCAGTGGGGACACCTGATGAACCACCGCCTGGAGACGATACCTTCGCAGTGCGGGCAGAGCCGGATGGTTCCCTGCTGTGACATCTCCCGCTGTTCGATGTTCTTCTTCAGCGAGGTGTGGAGGTTCAGGCGTTCCCCGCACCTGGGGCACGCAAAGGCAACGGGTTGAAAATCATCCCAGACGATCTTTTTCCCGCATTGGGGACACTTGACAACCAGCATGTCTTCAGCCGAGGCCTCCCTGCATCATCGTTCCCGCCATCTGCCGCCCTGGGTGATGGCCATTGAAACCAGGACTGTATCAGAACCACGCATGATCAGCAACAGCAGATCCGGGTATCCCGGGGTGAGGTGAATCTCAAGGGCGGGCGTTGTCTTGAGGTGCACCTGTCGCGGCCGCATCAGGGAGTCCACCAGGAGTTTTCCCCAGGGATAGGTGATGAGGTCGCGGGACTCTGCGCGGGTCCTTCTCAGGTAGACACCCCGTGGCACATCGCCCGCGATCACCCCCACGATATCCTTCACCGGCACCGAGGAGGAGTGAACCACCCGGGCCCAGGTGTCCTTCAGGACAAGCGTCCCCTCGCTGATCTCTGTGGTGTAGATGGCGAGGCCGCCCGGACCGTAGATCTGGGCGATTGCCGAACTGCGCGAGGTGACGAGCAGGGCGCCGGTGGTGTTGATCTCTTCGCCGTCAATGACTCCTTTCACGTCGAAGACTGCACGAAACGGGTAGATTTCGTGCTCCGTCACCTCGAGGTGGGCACAGCCCGAACTCAGCAGCAGCACCAGGATGAGCATGGCCGGGAGGTGTCTCATATACTGAGCGCTATACCGCGTTGCCTGGCCCCTGGCAAGCGTTTCGGCACAACGTGCCTGCCTGGGCAGTCTTCGGTATCTCGGGAATGGATCGTTCTCACGTGCATCGAGATGGGCCCTGAGAGTGCTATTGACAACACGTGCACGGCGATTACTCTTTATGTGAGATGATACACAAAATACTCGTTCCCACGGATTTCAGTCCCTCTGCGCGACATGCCTTCGGCTATGCCGTGAACCTGAACGCCTATTTTCGCGCACGGATGTACCTGGTCCATGTGCTCCAGGATTTCACGGAGTTTTCAGAGTACAACCTGAGCCCCACCATCCTTCCCCAGCTCTACCTGGAATTCGAACAGAATGCCACCAAGCGGCTCGATGAGATGGTCATGGCGCAGGTGCCCAGCGACATCCACTGCGATACGTACATCCTCCACGGCGTTCCTTTCCACGAGATCCTTCAGTTTGCCAGCACCGAACAGGTTGACCTCATCGTGATGGGCTCTCACGGTCGATCAGGGCTGAAACACATGCTCTTCGGACACACCGCGGAAAAGGTGGTGAAGCACGCCTCCTGCCCCGTCCTCACCATCAAGCACCCCGATCTCGAATCGGAGTCGGATCTTGATTTTTGAATGTCCCTGGCAACAGACGCGGCTGCACTGTCCTTCACCTCAAACAGCCTCCTTCCCTCGATCATATCCATTATCTTTGTAGGAGGGACTTCAGCCCTGGAAAAACCATCGGCCCTGAAGGGCCTCTTACAGCAATACATCGCATCTCATCCGTAGGAGGGGCTTCAGCCCTGACCGGTCGGCCGCAAACGGCCTCCTACAGCGGAGACACATTATCGTTTGTAGGAGGGTCTTCAACCTCGACCCCAGCGGAAATTTTCCTCCGATAACAGACCCTGATCCACAAAAAAACCATCGGCATTAAAGGGCCTCCTACAGGAAGCATCCTCCCCTACACCAGGAGCCTGCCTTCGAGGTGCATCAGAGGTGCATCACTGGATGGGGTTGATGGGGCCTTCGAGTCTGCCTTCCAGGAACTGCCGCACCAGGGGGTCTTGTGTCTGCTGAAACTCCTCGGGCGTACCCTCAAACACGATGCGGCCGTCAAAGATCATGGCCATGTGGTCCGCGAGCGCGAATGCTCCCTGGATGTCGTGGCTGATCACGAGGCAGGTAGCCCGCGACTTGGCCTGCACCTGGCGGATCAGGGCATTGATGGCGCTCGTCATGACCGGGTCGAGCCCCGTGGTGGGCTCGTCGAAGAGCAGCACCTTGGGGTTCATTGCAAGGGCCCGGGCAAGGCCCACGCGCTTCCTCATGCCGCCGGAAAGCTGGGAAGGCATCTTGGCCTCGATGCCGCTGAGCCCCACCTCCCTGAGCAGTTCTGCCACCTCGTGGGAGATCTGCTCTCTGCTGAGTTTCGTGTGCATGGCAAAGGGGAAGCCGATGTTTTCCCCCACGCTCATGGAGTCGAACAGTGCAGCATCCTGGAAGCAGACGCCGAAGTGCTTGCGCACCTCGTCAAGCTCTTTGTCGCTCAGGGTGCTGATGTTTCTGCCGTCGTAGATAATCTCGCCGCATTCGGGTTTGATGAGCCCCATGATGTGCTTCATGAGAACACTCTTGCCCGTGCCCGTCGGCCCTATGATCACCGTGATCCTGCCCTCGGGTATGACGAGGTCCAGGTTGTCCAGGACCTTCTGTCCCTTGAATGTCTTGCACAGTGAGTGGATTTCGATCATGCCTTTTCCATCCAGTTCACGCCATACAGGTCCGTCCGCCGGTGGGCGAGCAGCGGAAACTGCGACCTGAGCCTGGAAATGTCGCTCAAATCCAGGGAAACGACCTCTATGCCTTCCTCCTGTCCCAGATCGACCACCACCTCGCCCCAGGGGGTTGCCGCCATGGAATGTCCCCAGGGGACATAGCGAAGATCCGGGTTGCATGCGGGCTGAACCCCCACGACAAACCCCTGCAGCTCCACGGCGCGAAGCCTGACCAGCATCTCCCAGTGGGCCCTGCCCGTGGCATGGGAAAAGGCCGCCGGCACGAAGAGGATCGTGACACCGCGGTCTGCCAGGATCTGGGTCACCTGGGGAAAGCGCATATCATAGCACACAATGACCGACGCCGCACCCCAGGGCAGGGAAAACGACCCGAGCCGGTTTCCCGGCCTGACGAACCCCGATTCCCGCATGCTCGGCCCACCCGGCGGGGTGCTGTCGAAGAGGTGGAGCTTGTCGTGGTGGTAGATCTCCCCGTTACCAGGGGCAAACACGCAGGACCGGTTCAAGTACCTTCCCTGTTGCTCCTGGAAGGGGACGCTTCCTGCCACGATGAAGAGATTCCCCTCCGTGGCCGTACGCGCCATCTCCTCAAGGGCAACCGGGGTGAGGAAGGCTGCTTCAGAGATCGCCCTCGGCTCGTAGGGAGAGAAGAACATCTCGGTGAACACCACCACCTCAGCCCCCCGGGATGCCGCTTCCTCTGCCATCAGGAGCGAGCGCTCGAGATTTTTTTCATAGTCGTACGTCTGCCTGAGCTGACAGAGACCCACGCTGAGCGTCTCCGGTTTCATCCGCATCCCCCTTCCGAGCCTGCCGCCGTACAGGACACCTTCATGGATTCGTACCAGGCACCACTGACCCTCCTGATAGAAGGAAACGTGCCCTGGAGTCAATTCTTTTGTGCCCGGGCGGGATCGGACGAGATTATGATCGCTGTGCGAGAAGGTCTGTCTCGGTTATCATGGACATGAGCACCTGGCCAAGATACCGGGAGTTGCCGCCCTTGGGCAACCAGATGTTCACCTTTGTTCTGGCGGTCCTGGTCTTGCGGATCCAGATCCTGAGCTGTTCAGGCACCATGTGCAGACAGAACAGTTCATTCCATGAGTTGATGGTGAGAACGTCCATCTCCCTGATGGAATGGACGCTCGCGGGACACTCCAGGTTCCCGATGACCACCATCTGCTTGAAAAACTTCTCCCCCATGAGCGACTCCCTGTCCAGCCCGATGGAGTTCGCATCGGGAATCAGGGAGCTGAGATCCCACATGAGGGCCTGGATATCCGCGAGCACCACCTGCGAGAAGTTGGGACTCATGTGAAAGGCGGTGGATGCGTCGAAGCGCTTGTTGTACACGAGCCACGCAAGGATCCTGGCCACCCGCTCGGTGACCATGACCGGAGACTGTCCCGGCATCTCGGGAGAGCTGCCCGACATCCGCCACAGCCCGTTGGTGTAGGAGAAGAAGATCTCCTGGAAGCACGGCTCCTTCCTCTTCACCCGTTTCTCGCAGTCGATCTTTCCTTCCTTGGCAACGTAGCAGGCCTCCACCCTCCTGCGCAGGATCTCCGTCTCCACATCCTGTTCCGGCGTGGAGTCAATGAGGTGGTTTTTCGCCCTGCGGATCAGCCGGATCGTGGTGAGCTTGAGGTATTCGTGGATCTCGTCCCCGAAGGCCCGGTAGCGCTCGACAGGCCACTCGGAAAAGCGGTTGAGGTCCTTGAGTACCCTGAGCGACCACCCCCACGACTTGATGATGCTCACCATGGCAGCGAGCTTGTCATCGTGGCTCACCATCATGAGGTCATTGAGCCTGATGCCCGGCGCGATCTTGAGATAGAAGCACTTTCTGAGGAGATCGACGGTCTTTGGCTGGTCGTGCGCGAAGTAGAACGCCTCCACACGACGCAGGATCTCCAGGTAGGGATCCACGATATCGTCGGTGGTGGCGCGCATGGCATTGTGCTTGAGCACGTTGCACAGGAGCTGGTTCGAGTCGCTCTCCTCCAGGTAGGTCGCCATCAGAGCCATCTTCAGCACCGATTTCAGGGGATCGTCAAGGGCCTTGTGCATCTGCCACAGGGCCGCTCCGAGGAGCTCCTGCTCGGGGATCATGGTGACATCCCCCAGGTCGATGAACTCATCCTTGAGAAACTGTTCGGAATTCTCGATGGCATCACCTGTTTGGGCGTATGCCCCGGCATCGCCGTCGGCAGGAGTGACCCACCACAGAGGAATCCTCCCCTCGATGAGGGTCATGGTGCGGTAGAACTCCTCCTTCAAGATGGTTTTGAGCGCCGAGCCCGAACCCTCCTGGGACACCACGCCGAAATTGTTCTGCCTGATGTCCTCCGCATCCATGAGGAAGAAGTGGACAACCATCACATACCTGCCGGCGATCCAGCGCTTCAGGGCCTTGAGCTTTCTCTCCAGCAGCTTCATGCGGCTCTTGCTGATCTGTGATGCATTCACCACCACCCACAGGTCGTAGTCCGAGTCCTTTGTCTGCCCCAGGCTCCCCATGGACCCGATGGTGAAGATGCCCTCGATCTCCCGGTACCTGGGGACAGCGTCATGCATGTCCGCGAGACTGATCCGACTGGACAGAAGGCTGGGGAGCTTTTTCAGCGTGTTCGCCGGCCATTCCATGCTTTTGACGCCGCAGGGGCAGTCGAGATTGCCCACAAACCCGGGCAGATCGGGGTGGTTGATGTGGATGAGCAGCGGCAGCAGTTCATTGATGACCTGCGCGCCCAGCGGATCATTTCTGGCCATGATGCGCTTCTTGGTACGGTTGAAATGGGTGAAGGCCCTGACCGCCTTGGACAAGGCACTATCCGTGTCATTCATCCTGGATACCGTATCGCGCGAACGCTAGCGGGACTTTAACCGGTGAGCCAGGAGAACTACCCCGAAAGCGACCATGGCGAGACTCAAGATCTGCCCCATGGTGAGCGAGAAGAAGATAAACCCGAGCTGGGCATCCGGCTCCCGGAAGAACTCGATGCAAAAGCGCATGAGCCCGTAGAACACGAGAAACAGAGAGAGGATGATGCCCGGGGTGCGGGTCTTCTTTCCGATGACATAGAGGAGCACGAACAGGACAATCCCCTCAAAAAAGGCCTCATAGAGCTGCGAGGGATGCCGCGGCAGGCTTCCGGCGCCCGGAAACACCATACCCCAGGGCACCTCGGTCACCCTGCCGTAGAGTTCGGCATTGATGAAATTCCCGATGCGCCCGAAAAACAGCCCCGGCGGTGCGGCAACCGCCCCGAGATCTGCAAGGGTCAAAAACGGCTTCTTTCTCTTGTATGCAAAGATCGACACGGTGACCACGAGCCCGATGAGCCCGCCGTGGAAAGACATGCCCCCTTCCCACACGGCAAAGATCTTCAGGGGATTGGCAAGGTAGAAGCCTGCGTTGTAGAAGAGGCAGTAGCCGAGCCGAGCACCGATGACGAGGCCCAGGACGCAGTAGGCGAGCAGGTCTTCGATCTCCTGCCTGCTCATGTCGTAGTCCTTGAGGCGCGAGACCCTGCGCATGATGACGTAGGCGAGCACAAACCCGATAATGTACATCAGCCCGTACCACCGCACGGCAAAGGGGCCGATCTGTATGAGGACAGGGTCGATGAGCGGATAGTTCATTGATTCCTGTGCTTGTCACACCGCCTGAAAATTGTCAATGGATTCGAGAATGATGACAGTGTAAATCATTATCTTTTCAGGAATTTTCTGTGGTGAGAATCTTGACTAAATTACATTACACTGCTATGATGGTGTCAATTACTGGAAAGGACCCTGCGATGTTTAAAGTGGGAGATATCGTCGTGTATCCCGCACACGGTGTAGCGGAAGTTGAGTCGGTCGAAGACAGGGAGATATCGGGACACACCACCGAGTTTTTCATCCTCAAGGTGATGGACAGCCAGATGACGGTGATGGTGCCCGTGAACAATGTCGAAAACGTGGGTATCCGGCAGCTCCTGGATGCCGACGGTATCGAAAAGGTCATGGACATCCTGAAAGAGCGGTCCATCCCCATCGACAACCAGACCTGGAACCGACGCTACCGGGAATACATGGAAAAGATCAAGAGCGGCTCTGCCTTTGAGATCGCCTATGTGCTGAGGGATCTCAACATCCTGAAACGGGGAAAAGAGCTCTCCTTCGGTGAGCGCAAGATGTTTGACACGGCAAAAAACCTCCTGGTCAACGAGATCTCCACGGCAAAGAAGATCGTCAAGAAAGATGCGGAAAAATTGATGCTGAAAGCCATGGGCAAGAATGACACTCCGGCAGAGTGAACAGACAGGGAGGGACTGATGAAGTGGTTTCTGCGCATCGCCATCGCCCTGGTGGTATTTTACGGCGCCTTCAACTATGCGGCCCTCCACATGGACGGCGGCATCTGGCTGGTGATCCTGCCCCTTCTGGTCGAGGCCTGCCTGTTCGCCATCTTCTTCAGTGAGATCAGGGGGTTCAAGCTCCACCCCATGACCTACGTGGGTGGTTTCATCGGGGCGATCCTGGGTCTCATCATCGGCAGCATGCTCTCGTACGTCCTCCTCAAACTGGAGGGGGGCATCTTCCTGTTCATCCTCATCAACACTGTGTTCGCCTACCTGGGCTACACCATCGGGCTCTCCTGGGGCAAGGAACTCTCGAACATGCCCGTGTTCAGGAGGGTCGGCAGGAGCGACAGCATCAAGCCGAAGATCCTGGACACCAGCGTGATCATCGACGGCAGGATCCCGGACATCTGCGATGCAGGCTTCATCGAGGGAGTGCTGGTGGCGCCGCAGTTCATCCTCAACGAACTCCAGCACATTGCGGACTCCTCTGATCCGCTCAAGCGGGCCCGGGGCCGCAGGGGGCTCGACATCCTCAACCGCCTCCAGAAGAGCCCCAACGTGAAGATCGACATCATCGACAAGGACTTTCCCAAGATCAAGGAAGTGGATTCCAAGCTCATCGCCCTGGCCAAGGAGCTGGGGGCCGACATCCTCACGAACGATTTCAACCTCAACAAGGTGGCCCAGATCCAGGGGGTCAACGTGCTCAACATCAACCAGCTCGCCAATGCGGTCAAGCCCATCGTGCTGCCCGGCGAGACCATGTCCGTCACCATCACCAAGCAGGGCAAGGAAAAAGGCCAGGGTGTGGCCTACCTGGACGACGGCACCATGGTGGTGGTGGAACAGGGCGAAGCCCTGATGAACCAGAGCCTCGAGGTGGTGGTGACTTCCATCCTCCAGACACCCGCAGGCCGCATGATCTTCGCTGCACTCAAAAACAATGGCTCCTAGTGCGGTGATCGTTGCCGGGGGCAGCGGCAGGCGCTTCGGTGAAAAAAAGCAGTTCCTCGACCTGGCGGGAATCCCCGTGCTCAAGCGGAGCGTTGCGAGCTTCGACGGATCCGCCTTGATCGAGAAGATCGTGGTGGTGGTGCCCGGAGAAGACCTTGACCGGACCCGGGCCCTCCTCTCGGGAACCAGGACCCCCCTTGCAGTCTGCTCTGGCGGTCCGAGCCGGAGGGGGTCGGTGTTCAACGGCCTCATGCTGCTGCGTGCAGGGGACATCGTGCTGATCCACGACGGGGTGCGGCCCTTTGTGTCCGATGCGCTCATCACCCGGGTGATCGAAGGCCTGCCGGGCTTTGATGCCTGCATCCCCGCCCTGCCGGTAGTCAGCACCCTCAAGGAGGTTGAGGAACGTCTGGTCAAGCAGACCATCTCGCGGGAGCATCTCTATGAGGTGCAGACTCCCCAGGCCTTTGTCCTGAACAACATCCTGCAGGCCCACGAGGCGGCCAGGGACAACCCCGCCATCGACATCACCGACGATGCCGCGCTGATCGAAGCCGAAGGCGGCAGGGTCCGGGTGATCGAGGGAGATGCCTGCAACATCAAGATCACCCGCAGGGAAGATCTCGTACTGGCCGAGGTGCTGGCGAAATGGCATACCGGGTAGGCATCGGGTTCGACATCCACCGCCTGGTGGAGGACCGCACCCTCGTGCTCGCAGGCGTCCGGGTCCCCTTTGAGAAAGGACTGCTCGGCCACTCTGACGGTGACGTCGTCGTGCACGCGCTCTGTGATGCGATCCTGGGGGCTTTGGCCAGGGACGACATCGGGTCACGCTACCCCGACACCGCGGAGTTCACCAGGGGCATGAATTCAATGCTCATGCTCGAAGAGATCGCAAAAGAGCTGGGGCCGACCCACGAGATCATCAACATGGACATCAACTGCATCTGCGAAAAGCCCCGGCTCTCGCCCTTCCGCGACGCCATGGTGAACTCCCTGGCCCGCGCCTGCAGGATCGAGCCTGAACGCATCAGCGTGAAGTTCCGCACCCACGAGGGTCTCGGCCCCATCGGCAGTTCAGAGGCCATCGCGGCCCAGGCCGTGGTGCTCCTGCGTGAGCTCGATTCCTGAGATAAACACCCCGTACGAGAAACGGGCGTTACGCCCTGAACGCTGACCGACGCCGGGCAAAGGGATGCACACCGGCACCCGCACGGATATCCACACGCTCAAGTACTGCCAGCAGACACGGGATATGCACACCGGCGCCCGTGGGCATAGCCACAACACCGGCAGGGACCTGATTGTCCCCTGCAGCCGCGGGCATTGTCCAAGCAGAAATCCTGTGCTATGGTGAGTCCGCGTTCGACCCACGAAGAAAGGCTGAGAAAGGAATTCTCCATGGAACTGAGAGTCTACAACACACTCACCAGGAACAAGCAGCCCTTCACAGCTCTGAAGGACACCACCGTGGGCATGTACGTGTGTGGTGTCACGGTCTACGACATGTGCCACATCGGCCACGCCCGCTCCCTCATCGTCTTCGACGTCATCGCGCGCTACCTGCGCAGGAGAGGCTACAACCTCACCTATGTGCGCAACTTCACCGACGTGGACGACAAGATCATCGCCCGTGCCCTGTCCCTGGGGACCACCTACCAGGAGATCTCGGAGAAGTACATCGCCGAGTTCATCACCGACATGAAGATCATCAAGGTGCTGCCCGCCGACATCGAGCCCAAGGCCACCGAGCACATCTCGAACATCATCGAGATGGTCAGAACCCTCGAGGACAAGGGCCTTGCCTACCGGGCTGACGATGGGAGCGTGTATTTCAGCGTGGCGAAATTCAACGGCTACGGGAAATTGAGCCGCAGGAAGCTCGACGATATGCAGGCCGGCGCCCGCATCAGCATCGAGGAGCGCAAGCGCGACCCCCTCGATTTTGCCCTGTGGAAGCGGAGCAAGGAAGGGGAGCCCTCCTGGGACAGCCCCTGGTCGCGGGGCAGGCCCGGTTGGCACATCGAGTGCTCGGCCATGAGCACCCGGTTTCTCGGTCCCACGCTGGACATTCACGGCGGCGGCAGGGACCTGATCTTCCCCCACCACGAGAACGAGACCGCCCAGTCCGAAGGCGCCTACGGCATGCCCTTCGTGCGCTACTGGATCCACAACGGGTTCGTCACGGTCGACGGCGAGAAGATGAGCAAATCCCTCGGCAACTTCATGACCATCCGCGAACTCACAAAAGAGGTCCACCCCGAGGTGCTCAGGACGCTTTTGCTCTCGCGGCACTACCGCAGCCCCATCGACTTTTCGAGGGAGGCGGTGCTCACTGCCCAGATGGCGCTCGTGCGCTTCTACGAGATGGTGGACCGCATGAATGGCAGCACGGTCCAAGGCGATGAGAGCAGGCTCGTGGAGGCCGTCGACTCATTTGCCACCGGCTTCGACGAGGCCCTGAGCGACGACTTCAACACAGCCCGCGCTTTTGCAGAAATCCACGAGCTCACCACCACGGTCAACCGTGTCCTGGACGACTCGCCCCGGATCTCCGAGCTGGACCGCATCAGGCTCTCTGAATCCCTGGAGGTGGTCAAGGACGTGCTCGGCATCCTCGAGGAAAACCCTGCGGAGTTCCTGGAGGCTATCAAAAAGAGCGGGCTCTCAGAGCTGGGCTTGAGCGAGACGGAGATAGGCGAGCTCATCGAGGAACGCGCGAGCGCCCGCAAGGCCAGGGACTTCGCCCGCGCCGACGAAATCCGGGACCTGCTCGGCGCAAAAGGCATCCTGCTCAAAGACACCCCCGACGGCACGCTCTGGGAGAAGAAATAGCAACCCTTCACAATGGCGTTTAAACTCGTATCATCGTATACGCCCCAGGGCGATCAGCCCCAGGCCATCGATGCCCTGTGCGAGGGCATCGAGCAGGGAATCCGCAACCAGGTGCTCCTGGGGGTGACCGGCTCGGGCAAGACCTTCACCATGGCCTGCGTGATCGATCGCTTGAACCGCCCGGCGCTCGTTATGGCTCCCAACAAGATCCTGGCCGCCCAGCTCTTCGGCGAGTTCAAGGACCTCTTCCCGGACAACGCCGTGGAATACTTCGTGAGCTACTACGACTACTACCAGCCCGAGGCCTACGTGCCCTCACGCGACCTCTACATCGAGAAGGACTCCTCCATCAACGACGACATCGACAAGCTCAGGCACCGGGCCACCCGCGCGCTCTTCGAGCGGGAAGACTGTATCATCGTGGCCTCGGTCTCCTGCATCTACGGCCTGGGTTCCCCCGAAGCCTACTCGGGCATGCTCCTCTACCTCGAGCAGGGTCGCACCATCACCCGCGAGGAGATCCTGAAAAAGCTCGTGGAGATCCAGTACGAGCGCAACGACTATGACTTCCACCGAGGCACCTTCCGCGTCCGCGGCGATGTGATCGAGGTCTTCCCCGTGCACGAGGAGGATGTGGCGATCCGGATCGAACTCTTCGGCGAGGAGGTCTCTGAACTCTGGCAGATCGACACCCTGAGAAACCGCAAAATCAGGCGCCTGTCCCACGTGCCCATCTACCCGGCCTCCCACTACGTCACCCCGCGCTCGGCGCTGCTGAACGCCATCGAGAGCATCCGCGAGGAGCTCAGGGACCGGGTCGCGTTCTTCCGCGCGGAGAACCGCCTGATCGAGGCCCAGCGGATCGAGGAGCGCACGAACTACGACCTGGAGATGCTCCTCGAGGCCGGCGCCTGCAAGGGGATCGAGAACTACTCCCGCCACCTCACGGGCAGGAAAGCGGGCGAGGCCCCTCCTACCCTCATGGACTACCTGCCCAGGCACACCCTGGTGTTCCTCGACGAATCCCATGTGGGCGTGCCGCAGCTCATCGGCATGTATCGGGGCGACCACTCGAGAAAATCAACGCTCGTGGACTACGGCTTCCGCCTGCCCTCGGCATTGGACAACCGGCCGCTGCGCTTCGATGAGTTCAACAGGCTCGTCAACACCCTTGTCTATGTCTCTGCAACGCCCGGTGACTACGAGATCCGGCAGGCCGGAGACAGGGTGATCGAGCAGGTGGTGCGGCCCACGGGACTCCTGGACCCCGTGGTGGACATCAGGCCTGCAACCAACCAGGTGGACGACCTCTACCGCGAGATCGTCAAGACCGTGGACAAGGGCAACCGGGTGCTCGTGACCACGCTCACCAAGCGCATGGCAGAGGCGCTCACCGACTACCTGCAGAACCTCGACCTCAAGGTGAAGTACCTGCACTCCGACGTGGACACCCTGGAGCGCATCGAAATCGTCAAGGGGCTCCGGGAGGGAAAGTTCGACGTGCTCGTGGGCATCAACCTGCTGCGCGAAGGCCTCGACATCCCTGAGGTGTCGCTCGTGGCCATCCTGGACGCGGACAAGGAGGGCTTCCTCCGCTCCGAGCGCTCCCTCATCCAGACCTCGGGCAGGGCGGCCAGAAACGTGGGGGGCAGGGTCATCATGTATGCCGACACCAGGACCTCGTCCATCGAAAAGGCCTATTTTGAGACCCAGCGCCGGCGCGAAAAGCAGAAGGCTTACAATACAGAGCACCACATCACGCCGAAAACCATCGAGAAGAACATCCGCGACATCCTGGGATCCATCTACGAGCGGGACTATGCAGACATCTCTGCCCAGGTCAAGACCTCCATGGGCCAGGTGAAGATCAGCAGTCTCAAACCTGCCATTGCAGAGCTTGAACAGAAGATGAAGGCAGCAGCAGCCGACCTGCGCTTCGAAGAGGCCGCCGGGTTCCGCGACGAGATCGCGCGCCTCAAGAAAATCCTCCTTGCCGTCACGAACGAGTAATTAGATAATGGATGTGTAGGAGGGGCTTCAGCCCCGAAAAAACCATCGGCCCTGAAGGGCCTCCTACGGTGGTGAGACATCGTCATTTGTAGGAGGGGCTTTAGAAACATCATCGTTTGTAGGAGGGGCTTCAGCCCCGACACATGACGCCCGGGACGAGGCCTGGGTGAGGCACGGGGCAATGCAGGGCCTGGAATGGGGAAAACGTTTTGCGTATGAAGGACTCGGACTATACAAGGTTCGCCCGGCTCGGTTTCGAGCGCTGCCACACGGCAGGCGCCGTGCTGGTTTACCGGGCCACGAGGCCGGACCTCAAACGCCTGCTGGATCTTGACCGCCCAGTGGACCAGAGCTCCACCCTTCGGGGTCGGGGACAGCTCCGGCTCATCGAACCCGACCTCGTGGTGCGGCCGCTGCTCCACGGCGGACTCCTCAGGCACATCACGGGAACGCGGTTCCTGAGCCTGGAGCGGAGCATCCGCGAACTCGAGATCAGCGAGCACCTCCGCAATCACGGCATCCGCACCCCGCAGATCCTGGGAATCATCATCACTCCTTCAGGCATTTTCAGGAAGATCAGCGTGGTCTCCGAGCTGGTGCCCGATTCCGTTGACCTCCTCACCTGGCTCGAAACCCCGCGCGCGAAGAGCCCGGAGATCTTCATTCAGGCCGGCAGGCTCATCAGGCAGATCCACGCCCTGGGAGTGTTCCACGCCGACTGCCACCTCAAGAATTTCCTGCTGGACAGCGACCACAACCTCTGGGTCCTCGATCTGGACAAGGCCCACCGATTCCTCACCCTGCCCGCCTTCATGCAGCAGATGAATTTCAGGCGCTTCGTACGCTCGTGCCGGAAGTGGCAGAAAAAGGGCCGCATCCACCTCCCCCCCTCCTGGCTCGCTCAACTCAGGGAGAATTAAGGGGACAGAGAATTAAGGGGACACCACACGTAATTATTTGAAAACCATTACCATCATTGAATTCAATCAGGTATGGTGTCACCTCAATTATTCATTGCAACTTCACTATGTTGGAAAAAATTAGGTATGATGCCCCCCTAACTATTTGCAACTAGCTGTAATTACATGAGGTAATCAGGTATGGTGTCCCCTCAATTCTCTGCGGAGAGGCGGAGGATTTCGGAGCGGACATCTGCCATGAGTTCACTGCGCTGCTCCAGGGTGTAGGCAGAGGCGTCGATGGGTTTCCCGATGTGCACCTCCACCTCCTGGCCCATGAAAAAGTTCCAGGTTTTGGGCTTGAGGATCTTTTCAGACCCGCGGATGCCCACCGGGATGATGGATGCCCCCATCTGGATGGCGAGCACGAACCCGCCCTTCTTGAATTCCCCGAGCTTCCCGGTGCGCGTCCGGGTGCCTTCCGGCGCAACCCACAGCACGATGCCGGTCTCCATCTTCGCCCTGGCATATTCAAGGTCTTTGATGGCCTGTTCTGTGTTGTTCCGGTCGATGGAGAGGAATTCCGCGGTCTTAAGGCCCTGGCCCCAGACGGGCACCTTGAAGAGCTCCTTCTTCGTGAGCATCCGGATGCTGCCGGGAAGCGCCGAAAAAATGAGCGGGATGTCGTAGTGGCTGCGGTGGTTGGACATGATAATGTAGGCCGTGCCGGGTTCGATGGTGACCTTGTGCTCGTTGAACACCGTGAAGCGGGCGTTGACCGCCTTGAGGAGGTAGCCTGCCCACCACCTGAGCACGGCATCGGCATAGGATCTGGTCAGCGTTTTTCGCGTCTGCTTGTACAGGGCGATTATTGAGATGCCCAGGGTAGAAGACACGGTCTTCGTGATGATCACCAGCTTGGAGAAAAACGATGCCCTCATGAGTGACCACCTACCCGTTCCTTGTCCCGCTGCCGTTTTTTCTCGGTGATGAAATTCCGCTCCTTCACGAGGTGCTCCACGAGATCGTCAAAGGTCCACTCGATGTTCTGCCGGGTGACCATGGCATAGATGGGCCGCGGCAGATCCCGCTTCTTCCCCTCGTTCATCACCTTGTGCACCACCTGGGCTTCCATGTTGAAGAAGAGCACCACCTTTTCATCGCAGATGAAGGCTTTCTCCGATTCTTTGTCAGAGAAGAGAATCTCGTGCACAAAGAGGCAGCCCCGGTTTCCGGGAATCGAAACCGCAGGGGGGGCCCCAATCTCGCCCAGGAACGCACAAAAGGCTTCCTGTTCTTCCCCGGTATACCCCCAGATCAGGATCCTGGGGCTCATATCAAGTTTCTGCGCCTGCATCTTCCTTCCTTTCTCCCTCCCCACCCTGCCTCAGGTGGGCCACTCACACTGGAGGGCGACCGAATAGTTTCAGAGCATGAACCGTGTGTGTATATCAGGCGGAGAGATTGTGCAAGCAGATGATGGCAGGGGGATCAGGGAAGGTGTTCCAGGTCGTCGAGGTCCCGGTGCCTCGCCGCAGAGCGCTTGTTTGCCTTCAGGTCAGCCAGGCTGATGATGCTGACTTCCACGGTGTCGATGGTGTCCAGCACCCGTGCTGCATGGCACTCGGGAAAGTTCACGCCGGTGAGGCTCGTGACCAGCTCGATCCGCAGTGGCGGCATGCCGAGCTGGATGAACTGGTTCTCTTTGAGGAAGATCTCGGGGGAGAGTTCGGGGGAGCTGAATCCGAAGGCCGTGAGCGCCTGGATCATCTTCTCGGCGTTGTCTTGTGTACGGTGGACCCAGAGATCCATGTCCGCGGTGGCCCGGGGATAGCCGTGGTATGCAACGGCATAGCCCCCCACGAGCAGGTACTCAACTTGATGTTTGTTGAGCAATTGCAAAAATTCTTTGAAGTCGTTCGGTAGCTTCATCGTACCCGTAATTGATCGACCGGAGCACCTCCAGGATCTGCAGGCGTTCCTGGGGCGTCCGCGAGTGCCAGAACTGCTTGTCTTGAGATTCACCGGTGAGCTGTCCGATCCTGACTGTTTTCCTGTCGATTCGTAAAGTATCAATCGTTTTCATGAGATACAATCATACCACAGGGTCAATGAAATGCAATCGTTATTTTTAATTAGGGGGACACCATACGTAATTATTTCCATCTATTTAATTTTATTGATTTTAATTAAGTTTGGTGTCCCCTTAATTATGTGCTTTCAATTCAGTCAGTTACAAATAATTAGGTATGGTGTCCCCCTAATTCATGGGGTTTTGGGCCCGGTTTTTGCCGCTTCAGGGGCTTTCCCGCAATACGTTCGAGGCCGGAGAGGAACGCATCGTCACCCAGTGGTCTCCCCGTGCGTTCTCGAATGCGAAACTCGTCAAAGAGCGGCTCCTCCTGTTCGATCTCGAGAAACATCCTCCAGTCCTTAACCATCTCACCCAAAGGAGCTACCCGAACCAACCCATCATCCCGAGCTTCCAGATGCGCTGAGGCGCTACTCCATCGATATTCCCAAGGAGTTCTCGAAAGTTTGGCACGAACGGGATTCAGCTCAATATATCTGCTGGCTGCGAGCAGATACCGTTGGTCCATGACAAAAGAGGAAAATCTGCCCTGCCACAGATGACCTCGCCAGTTCTCACGGGTATTCACCATGAGCGTGTAACGGCGGTGCACCTCCCCGATCGCCCTTCGCAAACTGTCTTCATTCTGCGGCACCGCGATGAGGTGCACGTGGTTGGGCATGAGACAATAGCACCACACCTCAACCCCGCTGCGCCTGCACCAGTGAGACAGCAAATCTTTATAGTACCGGTAATCCCCATCATGGAAGAACGTCTGCTGTCTCCTGTTCCCCCGCTGCACGATGTGATGAGGATAACCCGGTATTACAACCCTCGCTATCCGAGCCATGCATGTATTTATAGCATTCTCACGGCAACTCGACAAGAAAAGAATCAATTAGGGGGACAGTATACTTAATTATTTATAAGCCACCGGTTTTATTGTACTTAATTAGGGGGACACCATACCTAATTAACCGCTGTATTTATAATGATTTGCAAATAATTAGGTATGGTGTCCCCCTAATTCGTGACTTTTTGGCTCGGGTGTCCTATAGGAAGGGTATGGCACGGAAGACATCCACGGATGCGGGTCTTATCATCGAGTCCATTGCAGACGGGCTCTTCACCGTGGACGAGAACTGGCGGATCACCTCCTTCAACAGGGCTGCCGAGGAGATCACCGGGATCCCGAGGGAAGAGGCCCTGGGCCGCATGTGCAAAGACGTACTCCACGCGAGCTGCTGCGAAACCAACTGCCCCATGAGAGAGGCTATCCAGGCTGGCTCTCGCGTGGTGAGCAGGATCGTCTCCATCGTCGACAGTTCCGGAGCGGTCCGCTCCATCAGCATCTCCGCTTCCGGCCTGAAGGATTCCCAGGGAAGACCCTCCGGCGGGGTCGAAACCTTCCGTGACATCGGTTCCATCGAAGCGGTCCGTAACGAGGTAATGGAGGGCTACTCGTGCCAGGATATCCTGAGCGTGAACCACCGGATGCGGGAGATCTTCGCCATTCTCCCTGCCGTTGCAGACAGCGCAAGCACGGTGCTGCTCGAAGGAGAGACCGGAACGGGCAAGGAGCTCTTTGCCCGCGCCATCCACAACCTTTCCCCCCGACGAGCACAGCCCTTCATCGCACTAAACTGCGGGGCGCTCCCCGACACGCTGCTCGAATCCGAGCTTTTCGGCTACAAGGCAGGGGCCTTCACGGATGCGAAGAGGGACAAACCGGGCAGGTTCGAGCTCGCCCAGGGCGGCACGATCTTCCTCGACGAGATCGGCGATATCTCCGCGGCCCTCCAGGTGCGGCTCCTGCGCGTGATCCAGGAGAAAACCTATGAGCCCCTGGGCGGCGTGAGATCGAAGAAGACCGACGCCCGCATCATCACGGCCACCAACCGCGATCTCGAGACCATGGTGCAGCAGGGCAGATTCCGGAAAGACCTCTATTACCGGCTCAATGTGATCAAGATCAGGATCCCTCCCCTGCGGGAGCGGAAGGAGGACCTCCCCATCCTCGTGGATCACTTCATCGCCCGCTTCAATGCCGAACAGGGCAAAAACCTCACGGGCATGAGCGAGAGCGCCCTGCAATACCTTTTGCGGCACGACTTTCCCGGCAACATCAGGGAGCTGGAGAACATCATCGAGCGGGCCTTCATCCTGTGCCGCTCAGGGACCATCACCCGGCAGCACCTGCCCCGCTTCACCCCCGAAGAGGATCTCGATCAGGAAAAGAACTACGACACGCTCAAGACCATGGAAGCATCGTTCCTCATGAGAATGCTCAAAAAGAACGACTGGAACCGGAAGAAGACTGCAGAGGAACTCGGCATCCACAAGAGCACGCTCTTCAGGAAGATCAGGAGCCTGGGCATCGATGTCCCGCGGCCTTCAAAGAATCCCCCGGAGCACGATTAAGTCGCATTTATGCGACTCTTTCTGCGTTAAAAGGTCGCATATCTGCGTTGCTTTTCTCCCTCATGTCTGCCCATGTCGACTCGTATCATTCATTTTATCAACAAGTTATATATGCACCATTCGCCTGGCACGCATGTTGCTCAGTGTATCCCAGGAAGACGACTCCATGAGAATAGCGATCCCGGTATGTGAACAGCACGTGGCAACGGTTGCAGACTTTGCCGACTCTGTGCTCGTGGTTGACTTCGAGGGTGGCCGCGAGATCAAAAGGGAACTCGTGCCGGTCACCACGGGGATATTGCCTGCCCGGGTTGCCATGCTCGAAGACCTCGGTGTGGATGTCATGATCTGCGGCGCACTCTCACGGCCGTTTGCGAGCATGGCGGTTCACTCGGGCATCGGGCTCGCAGCGTTTATCACGGGAACCATCGCAGAGGTGCTCAGCGCATTCTCTTCAGGGACCCTATCGGAGCCCCGGTTCCTCATGCCCGGACACATGCAGGCACGGCAGTGGTGCACCCGGGGCCGGTGCCGGGGACGCGGACGGTTCCGGGGTCGGGGCTTCGACATGCAGCCGGCACCGGGAAGACACGGGAGACGAGGCACATGAACGCAGAAGGATTCGCACGGATGTACCGCTTGAGGCTCCACGGAAAAGGCCTGCTCACAGGGGCCATGAGGGCCACGGGTGGTTCAGGATTGGGGAGAGGTCTGGGCAAAGGCATCCTCGGCCTTGCCCTGCCCGCAGCCGTCTATCTCATCAATGACCTCACGAACCCTGACGGCAGGGTGATCCCCTTTGTCCGCCGCCTGCTCGGGAAACCATCCGCGGAGAACATCGTCGATGTCCAGTACGAACTCCTGGATGACCAGGAGACGAAACAACTCAACACAACTCATGGAAAGGAGGAGTAACCATGCCAAGAGGTGATCGAACAGGGCCTGCAGGATACGGGCCCATGACGGGACGGGGCGCAGGGTACTGCGCTGGATTCAGTGTTCCCGGGTACATGAACCCATACCCCGGGAGAGGATACGGCAGGGGGTTCGGCGGCGGATTCGGCGGTGGATTCGGCTGGAGACACCGGAACTGGGCCGGTGGCCCGGGTTTCTGGGGCCGTGGCCGTGGACGGGGGTTCGGCGTCTGGGGAACCTATCCCGGGTATGCACCCTACCCCCCCGGGGCACCCTATGCGCCTGGTGACCCATACCAGGCCGGCCCATACACGAAAAAGGACCAGCTCGACGATCTCACCACCCAGGCCCAGCATCTCGAAGAAGAGCTCAACGAGATCAGGAAGCACATCGAAATGCTCGAGGCCCAGAAAGAAGAAGAGTAGCCATATTAAACGGGGCATCGGCATCGATGCCCCCCTCCTGAAAAAAACCACAACCAAGGGAGCAGACTATGAAGATAGCACTAGCAGTAACGGCCCCGTCTCTGGACGCACAGGTCGAGATGCGGCTTGGCCGCGCGCAGTATTTTCTCATCATCGATCCAGAGACCATGGCCTTTGAAGCCATTGAAAATCCCAACATGTCGGCAGGAGGCGGGGCAGGGATCCAGACAGCGCGGATGCTCGCTGAGCGGCAGGTGTCCTCGGTACTGGCAGGCAACTGCGGTCCGAACGCCTTTCGTGTGTTCAATGCAGCGGGCATCGAGGTCATTCCCGGGGTGAGCGGAGACGTCAGGACCGTGGTGGAGCAGTATAAGCAAGGCAGACTGAGGTCATCACAGACCCCGAATGTGGAGAGCCATTTCGGGATGAACCAGGGTCCCGGTACCGGGCCAGGTGCGGGCGGGGGGACACGACCCGGTCCAGGCCAGGGCTCCGGCGGAGGAAAAGGCGGCGGCATGGGCGGCGGTGGCGGGTTCAGTTCCGGCGGCGGTGGTCGCGGTAGTGGGGGCGGCATGGGCGGTGGTCGCGGTAGTGGTGGCGGCATGGGCGGCGGTCGCGGTAGTGGCGGCGGCGGTTCCGGTGGGGGCCAGGGCCGCGGCCCAGGGAGATCAGGCGGGAGATAACGTTTCCCCGGGAGCGACCCCCGGGAACGAGCCCTGTTTCGCATCATACCATAACGCATCGAGGAGAACCGAGACGGTGAAGATTGCCATAGCCAGCGGAAAAGGTGGAACCGGAAAGACCACCATTGCCACGAACCTCGCCTGCAGCCTCGCGGAAACAGGCGCTTCCGTGGCGCTGATCGACTGCGACGTGGAAGAACCCAACTGCCACATCTTCGTCAAGCCCGTGATCGAAACCGAAACCCAGGTGACGGTCCAGGTTCCGGAGGTTGACAAGAACCTCTGTACCGGGTGCGGGATCTGCGCTCAAGTCTGTGAATACTCGGCCATCGTGGTCATCGAGAACGAGGTGCTCATCTTCCCCGAACTCTGCCACAGCTGCGGGGCGTGCACCCTGTTCTGTCCTGAAAATGCCATTCATGAGATCGAACGGCCCGTGGGGCTGCTGGAGTCTGGTGCGAGCGGCACCCTGAAGTTCTGCAAGGGAACGCTCAACATCGGCGAGCCCATGTCGCCGCCGGTTATCAAGGCGGTCAAAGATTCGGCAGGGTCGTGTGACATCACCATCATCGATGCCCCTCCGGGGACCTCGTGTCCGGTGATCGAAGCCATCAAGGACACCGACTTCGTGCTCCTGGTGACCGAACCCACGCCCTTCGGACTCAACGACCTGGAACTCGCGGTCGGGATGGTCCGTGTGCTGCAGATCCCCTTTGCCGTGGGGGTAAACCGGAGCGACATCGGCACGAACGAGGTGTTCCACTACTGCCGCGACGAGGGGATCGATATCGTGCTCGAGATCCCGGACGACAGGACCATTGCGGAAGCCTACTCGCGCGGGGTCATGATAACCGGGATTTCCGAGGACTACCGGGACCTGTTCCTTTCCTGCTGGGACAGGATCACTTTCGTCATGAATCATTTTGAGCAGTGAAAGCGGTGAAGCCATGAAAGAACTCGTTGTCATCAGCGGAAAAGGTGGAACCGGAAAGACGAGCCTCGTTGCATCCTTTGCAGCCCTGGCCGATCGCGCCGTCATCGCAGACTGCGATGTGGACGCTGCAGATCTGCACCTGGTGCTCAACCCGGTTCCCCGGCACCAGTACGATTTCTCGGGTGGAAAAAAGGCCCGAATCATCCAGGAAAACTGTACTGCGTGCGGACTCTGCGTGGAGCACTGCCGGTTCGAGGCCATCGTGTACCCTGAGGTGGCAGAAAGCCAATCTCCGGGGATTCCTGCGATTCGCGAGGTACTCTGCGAAGGCTGCGGGGTCTGCTCGCGGCTGTGCCAGAGCGATGCCATTGCCTTCGAGCCGGCGCTGAGCGGCCAGTGGTGTGTATCGGATACCCGCTTCGGCCCCCTGGTTCATGCCCGGCTCGGCATTGCCCAGGGAAACTCGGGAAAGCTGGTCACGATTCTGAGGCAGGAGGCCAAGAAAATTGCTGAACACAATGGGCACGATATCATCATTTCGGATGGATCGCCCGGGATCGGGTGCCCGGTGATCGCATCGCTGACCGGGGCACACCTCGTGCTCGTGGTCACCGAACCCACGCAGTCCGGCCAGCACGATCTCATGCGTGTCACCGAGTTGACGGAGTACTTCAGAATCCCTACTACGGTGTGTGTGAACAAGTGGGACCTCAACGAGCAGATGACTTCAGAGATAGAGACCCTGGCACTCACCAAGGGGGTGCAGAGCGTGGGCAGGGTCCGGTATGATTCAGCCATCACACGGGCCCAGGTTGACAGGATGAGCGTAATTGAATATACCCAGGAACCGGTGGCACAGGATATCACCGCGGTGTGGAACACCCTGCAGAAGCACCTGACAACCGGGTAGCCGCCACATATTAACGAGAGAAACGAAAGGAGCACAACACATGAACTGCGATGAGAAAAACACGGGCTGCAGTGCACAGGGATGCCCTTCCCACGCCCAGCAGTCCGAGCGGGAGCAGAAGACCCATGCCCAGGAACTGCTGCTCAAAGACCGCCTGACCAGGATCAGGCACAAGATCCTGGTCCTCTCCGGCAAGGGCGGGGTCGGCAAGTCGACGGTTGCCGCCAATATCGCCGTAGGCCTGGCCCTTGAGGGCAAGCAGGTGGGCCTGCTCGACATCGACTTCCACGGGCCGAGCATCCCGACACTGTTGAATCTTGAGGGGCGCCGCATCGCCCACGATGGAGAGAATATCCTCCCCATAGCGTTTTCCGACAACCTCAAGGTCATCTCGCTCGGCTTCCTCCTCGGGACGAAGGACGACGCCGTGATCTGGCGGGGCCCCATGAAGATGGCGGTGCTCAAGCAGCTGCTGTCCGAGGTGAAGTGGGGTGATCTCGACTACCTCATCATGGATTTCCCCCCGGGAACCGGTGATGAACCGCTCTCGGCTGCCCAGCTCATTCCCGACAGCGACGGCGCCATCATCGTCACCACGCCGCAGAACCTCTCCACCATCGATGTGCGTAAATCCATCAACTTCTGCAGCAAGGTGGGCGTACCCGTGATCGGCGTGCTCGAAAACATGAGCGGGTTCGTCTGCCCCAAGTGCAAGGAGGTAGTCGACATCTTCAAGACCGGGGGCGGCAAGGCCATGGCAGAAGAGATGGGCGTGGCCTTCCTCGGCAAGGTCCCCATCGACCCCGCGGTCATGGAAGCCTCGGACGAGGGAACTCCCTTCATCTACACACACTCCGCATCAGAAGCGGCTCAGGCCTTCTCAGCGATCGTGAAGGTGCTCATGGAGCTGGAGACAGAGCCCCGCGAGGACGCAGCGCAGGGCAAGGCCGAGGCGCACGGCGGCCAGGTCGAGACGCAGAGCGATGAGGCTCCCCAGGCCGAAGAGATCTGCGGGGACACGTCCGTCAGGATCGCGATTCCGGTCACCGGCGGGGTGCTCAGTTCCCACTTCGGCCACTGCGAATCCTTTGCCCTCTTTGACGTCGACCCCCAGAGCAGAACCATCACGAACAGGCAGGATCTCGATGCGCCGCCCCACGAACCCGGCCTGCTGCCGGCATGGCTCGGCGAAAAGGGAACGAACATGATCATTGCAGGCGGCATGGGATCCCGCGCACAGGACCTGTTCGCGGAGCGCGGCATCCAGGTGGTGGTAGGCGCACAGCAGAACGACCCGCAGCACGTCATCGAGAGCTTTCTCTCGGGAGACCTGCAGACCGGCGACAACCTCTGCGACCACTAGGCGCCGCCTCATCATTGGAGGAGGCCGTTTACGGCCAACCGGAACCAAATTGTAGGAGGCCCTTCAGGACCGATGAACATTCCGGACTGAAAAATTTCGGGGCTGAAGCCCCTCCTACAAAATGATGTCTATTCTATGGAGGAGGAATCTATGAACCTGAACGCAGTAGACAAGGTGGAGATCCTGACATTGCAGGACAACTACATCGACATCACGGCCATGGACAACTCGTCCGTGATCACCAGAGCCGCACCCATCGAAGGCATGGAGATCAAGAAATCCATCCTCGCAGAACATGGGTTTTCCGCCCTGGTGACCGTGACCGAGGGTGAGAAGCGCAGAAGCGTGCTCTTTGACTTCGGGTTCTCCGAAGACGGGGCCGCCAGAAACGCCGCCCTGCTCACTGCCGACCTGGGCAGCGTGGAGGCCCTGGCGCTCTCCCACGGCCACTCGGACCACACCGGTGCCCTGGCGAGATTTGCGGACATGCTCCCCCGCGACAAGGGAAAAATCCCCTTCGTGGCTCACCCGGGAGTCTTTGGCGAGTCGAGGTACCTGAAGCTCGCAGAAGAGTTCAAGATACACTTCCCGAAATTTTCCCGCGACACGGTCAACAATCTCGGCTTCGATCTCGTGGAAACAGCTGAGCCCTACCCCCTGCTCGGGGGAACCTGCCTGTTCCTCGGCCAGATCCCCCGGGAGACGGCCTACGAGAAGGGCTTCCCCATCGCCCACCACGTGGTGGACGGCACAGAGTCATGGGATCCCATCGAGGACGACACGGCCCTGGCGATCAACGTCCGCGGAAAGGGGCTCGTTGTGCTCACCGGCTGCGCGCACGCGGGCATTGTCAACACGGTGCGCCACGCCATGTCCATCACCGGGATCAGCCAGCTCTACGCCGTCATGGGGGGGTTTCACCTGAGCGGGCCCTTCTTTGAGCCCATCATCGAGCAGACCACCAATGACCTCAAGGAGATGGGGCCGACCTATGTCATCCCCACCCACTGCACCGGGAGAAAGGCCATCATGCACATGGAACAGGTCATGCCTGAGCAGTTCATCCTGAACATGTCGGGGACCACGCTCACCTTTGCCGCGTGAGGCGGGCGGTCATTGATCGGGAACGAATTGCACTCGCGGAAGGGAGGTCGCTTCCTTCCGCGCCTTCAGTCTGCAGTGCGCAGCTTCCCCCTACCTCTGCTCTCTCCCTTCCTCTTTGAGGGCCCTGCGGAGCGTCTTCTCGATGAAGTCGATGTGCTCGACGGTGGCGGCCCGGGCGGTTTCGGGGACCCTGTTCTCGATGGCCTCGTAGATCCTCATGAGCTGAGCGCAGATCGCTACCGAACTGCCCGAAACCGTGGAGAGCTTCTTCCTGCTGAAGGGGAAGGCCCCGGTGAGCACCGTTGCCACGGATTTCCGCAGGTGCACGAAGATCGTGTTCTTTGTGGAATCTGCCAGGATGTCGAAGAAATCGGAGTAGAGCCTGCCCCCCTCCTTGGAGCTGAGCACCCGCTCTTCCCCGATGATCTCGAGCACGTCGATGATCTTCTTGAATCGCCGCTTCTGTTCCTTGCTCACGTTCTGCGCTGCGAGGGAGGCCGCCTCAGAATCGATGAGCCGCCGCACGGCAAGCAGTTCCCAGATCTTCTCGTGGTCCACGCTGATCAGGTCTTCGATGGACGAGCGGAAATTCTCGGTGAGCGATCTGACAAACTTGCCCTTGCGATCGCGTGACTCGATGTAGCCCTTTGCCTCCAGCAGTTTCATGGCCTCGCGCAGCGAGATCCTGCTGATGCCGAAGAGTTCCGTCATCTCCTGCTCAGAGGGCAGCTTGTCTCCGATCTTCAGGGTTCCCTGGGAGATGAGATCGACGACCTGGTTCATGACCAGGGTGGGAATATCCGGTGATTTCTCGATGCGCGACAACTTGGGGAGCGTGATCTTCTTCTGCATTGTTCACCTCAATAAAAGTCTATCTGTATGATAATAAGCCCTGCATACAATTGCAAGCTCGTAACCGGGGGTGGTGAAGAAACCTCTCGTGGTTCTATGCGTTATTCATCTACGATGAGCCGTGGCCGGAAATCAAGAAAATCTGACGAGACGAACACGAACCGGGTGCCGTCGATGGTGCAGTTGAATCCCCGGTAATCGACATCACCCAGGTGCATGTGCCCGAAGACCCAGGTGTGGCAGTGGTATTTCCTGGCGATCTGCACCGCCCTCCCCGGTTTTCCGTCGAGGGAGATCGGGGGATAGTGGGTCATGATGATCCGTGTGCCGGGGCGTTCGGGAAGGGCCTTCAGCGACAGGGAAAACCGGTGGAGCTCCCGCTCCCAGATCTTCTTGTCCGCGGGGGTGATGTCCTCGAGCCTCAGGTCGGGGTCGAGCCACAGGCGCGATCCTGCCACCGCAATGTCTCCGAAGACGAGCGCCGTGTTCTGCAGCGGGACGACGGACTCGTGCACAACGGCATTGAGCTTGCTCAGGCTCGACCACCAGTAGTCGTGGTTGCCCCGCATGATCACCTTGGTGCCCGGCAGCTCCCCGATGAAATCGAGGTCTTTGCGCGCTTCTTCGAGTTTCAGCGACCAGGAGATGTCGCCGGGAATGAGCACGAGGTCACCCTCGCACACCTCCTCGAGCCATGCCGTTTTCAGGCGTTCGGCATGGTTCTCCCAGTGGGCGCCGAAGATGTCCATGGGCTTGTCTGCGCCGAAGGACAGGTGGAGATCAGCAATGGCGAAGACCTTCACGCGATTCCCTTCCCTCCAGGATCTTTCTGGCCTGTTCGCAGTCGGCAGCGATCTGCTCGATGAGGTATTCCCTGTCGGCAAACTTGATCTCGCCCCTGATATTCTCGATGAACTCCACGGTGAGGTGCTTTCCGTAGAGGTCCCGGTCGATGTCGAAGATAAAGGTCTCGATGGAGGTCCCCGCATCGCCGAAGGTGGGGTTGTTTCCCACGTTTGCCACGCCCCGCTGCGGCACGCCGTCGATGTACACATACACGGCATAGACCCCGTAGCCCGGGAGCAGCTCCTTGTCCGGCGTGAGATTGGCGGTGGGGAAGCCAAGCGAGTGGCCCCTGGAATGACCGTGCACCACCGGGCCCGAGAGCCGGAAGGGGTGCATCATTACACCCGCGGCCCCTGCCACGTCGCCTGCCAGGAGCATCTTCCGGATGCAGGTGCTCGATATCACCGTGCCCTCCACGCTCACGGGTTCCACGCACTCCACGAAAAACCCCTTCTCCTCTCCCATTTTCTTGAGGAAGGTGATGTTGCCGTGGGCCTTGTTCCCGAAGAAAAAGTCGTGCCCCACCACCACGCCCCTTGCGCCGAGGGTTTGGCAGATCACGGTCTCCACAAAGTCTTCGGGCGATGTCCGGGCAAACTCCCTGGTGAAGGGCGCGATGACGAGACACTCCATGCCCGTGGACTCGATGGCCTTTATCTTCTCCTCCAGGGTAAAAATGAGCTGGGGGGTCACCCCCTTGACCACGGAGGCCGGATGGGGATCGAAGGTGTAGACCACCGAGGTTCCCCCGATGCCTGCGGCGTGTTTCTTTACCCGCCTGAAGATCTCCTGGTGACCCAGGTGGCACCCGTCGAAGTTGCCGATAGTGACCACCGGGTTTGCAAACCGCGATGGATCGATGCTATCGTTATTCCTGATGATTTCCATTCTCAAACATCCTTGACTTTTCACAGGTTCAAAATTATATAGGTGAAACGCTGGATCTTTACAAGACAAAGCACGCCGGGATGGCGGAATTGGCAGACGCGCTAGGTTCAGGGTCTAGTAGGCGCAGGCCTGTGGGGGTTCAAGTCCCCCTCCCGGCACCATTTCTCAAATCATCCCACGCCCCCGAATAACTCCCACGCCGTAGGAGGCCCTTCAGGGGCGAAAATCGGGGCGGTCTAGAGGAACTGTTTGGATAGACGATTCGAATCGGGCAGCGATTGCGACGTTGTGCTCCGCCACAAAAGCCTTGTTCGGTCTTCAATCTGCGTTGAGATTCTTCAAAATCTTCTGTGCAAGGGGTTCTTTGATCTCGGCATGCCTGGGAACAGCTTCTATTGAACCGTTTCTTGGATTGATCCAAAGAGAATGAGAGGCTCCCTCCCGTTTCAGGTAGCAGCCGGCGATTCTTAATCTTCGCTCCAAATCTCTTCGTTTCATCCAACCATAACCTTGTCTTGGATGACGTCATCAGGTAATCCTCGGAGAATATCGGCTTTGCGGTCCTCGAAGATCAGTTCAATAGCTTCACGTAGATTATTCTTGGCTTCCTCTACTGTCTCGCCCTGTCCGTTGGCGCCAGGCACCTCTGGACAGATAGCCCAGTAGCCACCCTCTGGCACGGCTTCAATTATTGCGGTAAATTCTGCCTTCATACTAATCTCCTACTGTTTTGCTGTTGACCTGCCTATAGTATACATACAGCTCCGACAATCGCACCAGAAACAGCCACAACCTGAGAGATCCTTCTACGTTCTCAGTATAGATCATTGACCAGTTAAAATCCAATGGTATTGGTGATAACCGGGATCACTGCTGGGACACCGTGACGAGATCGAATCCGTCAAGGAGAAAAACCGTCCTGTTCATATCAATTCCAAACAAAAAACCTCCAAGTCGCAACCTGGAGGGGCCCAGCGAGCCTTTCAGCTCTACCAGGGATGATTGCACTGATAGTAATGATATCGATCTTTGTCGTCAAGGTCATTAGTGAATCGGTGTCAAGACTCGTGAGAAATGTTGTCAAGACTCGCAAGAAATGTCCCCTCTGTTAAACTCGTAAAATGTCCCCTTGGTATATCCCCTTCTGAGTTCCATCTGCGAGTCGAAAAATACGGGGCTGTAGGAGGTCCTTCAGGGCCGATGGGAGCGACCCGACCCAGTGATGCTATGGACTGACAGAGCTACAGCCACACCACCCTAGGGCCAGACCAGGTCATAGCTCGCACTTCTCCCCTTGCCCGGGTTCTGCCGCACGATACCGAGTTCAAGGAGCCGGCTGATCTCTCGGAAGGCAGTTGGTTTACTCACTTTTGTCAGGGAGGCATACTTTCTCGTGGTAAGCCCCCCCTCGAACCCATCAGGTCCTGCATCGAGAAGCTTGTTGATGACCTTTATCTGCCTGTCATTCAGCATTGTCTGGGCATGTTTTCTCCAGAAGTTCGCCTTTGTGATGACTCCGGAGAGGATCATTTCCGAACGGTCGATAGCCCTTGAAAAACACCCCAGGAACCATACCAGCCACTGCGTGATGTCGCTGCTGCCCTTCTGGCATGCCTCGAGGACATCATAGTACCTGTCCCGCTCTTCCATGATTTGGGAGGAGAGGCTGTAGTACCGGTGCTGCTGAGAATCGTCCTGTGCAAGGGCCATGTCCGTGAGCACCCGAGCTATCCGTCCGTTCCCATCCTCAAACGGATGGATGGTGACAAACCGGAAATGACCGAGAGCTGCGCGGATAAGTCCTTCCATGCTCCCCCGGCTCGAATCCCACCATGAAAGGAACCGTGACATCTCCTCGGGAATCCTGTCAGCAGGCGGGGCTATGAAGTGCACCCGCTCCTTTCCCACAGGACCTGATACGATCCTCATCGGCTCGCCTCCCCTCCAGGAACCAACCCGTATCTTGTGCATTCCCGAGTACCCGGTGGGGAACAGCCCTGCATGCCATCCGTGGAGACGTTCGGCAGTCAGGGACTCATCGTGGTTGATGGTGGCATCAATGAGTACCGCGACGAGGCCATCCACATTCCTGTCCACAGGGAGACCGGCAGAGGGAAGACCGAGCCTGCGGGCCACAGAGGATCGTACAGAGCGGATATCGAGCAGCTCCCCCTCGATGGCTGATGTGTTCATGGTCTCCTCAGCCAGGACCTCGGCGTGGGCATGAACATCAAGTGTGAGCCCGAGTTCGATCACCTTCCCCAGGAGCTTACCCTGGACAAGCCGGCACTGCCCGAGAAGGCTGAGGATCTCTTCACTATCCCATGTGAAGTCGGTCCAGCCTGCATGCTGCCAGATATAGTGACGTGCGTTGGCCATCTAACCGTTTCTCCTCACGAAGCGATTGTGCAGCAGTATCGTTTCATTTATTGATTTGATTAATCGGTAGTATCACATCATTATGTGAAAAGACAACTGCTTTGTCGTGCCTGAGGAAACCACGACCCAATGGTAGGAGGCCCTTCAGGGCCGAAAAATCTCAGGGTTGAAGCCCCTCCTACGGCAGAAGAATCATCGCACGCTGTAGGAGGCCCTTCGGGGCCGACCGGGCCAACCAAGGCACGAGCCTCATTGCATTCCCGTAGCATTTATCGTATCCTGTCGTCATGACAGTGCAGTCTGAGGACACGCTATGTTCAAGCAGGTAACCACCAAGGATGATATCATAACCCGCATCCTGGGAGAAAAAGAGCAGCTTGTACGTTTTGGCGTTGTGTCCATAGGGTTGTTTGGTTCGTTTGTTCGGGGTGATCAGAATTCCTCAAGCGATGTCGATATTCTTTTAGAATTTACACCTGATAAGCACACCTTCGACAACTTCATGGAGGTTTCTTTCCTTCTCGAAGATCTGCTGGGCCGCAAAGTTGAAATTGTTACACGTGAGTCCCTCAGTCCGCACATCGGGCCCCTCATCCTCAAGGAGGTAGTGCATGTCCCCATCGCGGCATGAGTACATCCTCCATATGCTGGACGAAATAGACTACATCCTGAGCCAAATATCAGCTACAAATTACGACTCTTTTCTCGGAGACGAAACCCTCAAAAGGGCCTTCGTGAGAAGTTTAGAGGTTATTGGTGAAGCTTCTAAAAAGCTGCCCGAGCATGTGAAAGAGATACAACCTGATATCGAATGGCGGAAGGTCTCTGGAATGAGGGACAGACTGATCCACGATTACTTCGGTGTCGACTATACGATTGTCTGGGATGTTGCAACGAACAAACTGCCTGATCTGCGTAGAAAGCTTCATGCCCTGCTTGAAAAAATCAAACCCTAAAACCTTGTCTTTGGAAAATGCACTTCTCATGGGCAACAATAATCGGTAGGAGGCCCTTCAGGGCCGATGAATTTTCCGGTGCGAAGTATTTTTCGGGGCTGAAGCCCCTCCTACGAGATATAATCCTCTCATAACGTTGTACGAGGCTGTTTACGGCCGACCCGGCCGAGCCGTTCACTGCACCAAATTCCTTCCCTTTTTGGGAAAATATCTTCCACTTTTCCCTGGGATTTTTCCCCCTCTGCGGGCAACTGCCCGGATTTCCTCACTGACCCACCGGGCGTGTTTTTTGCTAGTAATACCGCACCCTGAAACACCATTTCATGGAACCAAGAGGAGGTTTCTGCCATGAAGACAAGAAAATGGTTTATGCTGGCCGGCATCGTGCTCATCATTCTCTTCACCGGTGCCTGCCGATTCGGAAACGTCAGCTTCACGATTCTCCAGACCTCGGATCTTCACCACCACGCCAGCGGCAGTGGGGCGTTCCTCGACTACACCCCCATGAACACCGAGGACAACGACCCCATCCTCGGCGGGTTCGCCCGCCTGGCGACGCTCATCAAGGATATCAGACAGGAGCGGGAAGCCACGTGCGCACCGGTGCTGCTCTTCGATTCCGGTGATTTCTTCATGGGCACGGTCTACGACCTGACGGTCGCCAATCCCCTTGTCCTGCAATACCTCACCGAGATGGGCTACGACGCCGTGACGCTCGGCAACCATGAGTTCGACTGGGGGTCTGCCGGCCTGGCCATGCTCCTGCAAAACGGCCTCGACAACGGCTTCAACGTGCCCATCGTGGCGAGCAACATGGTCGTTCCGGAGGGCAACGTGCTCCAGAACTTCATTGCGGGCGGCGTCATCGTGAACAAGAAGATCATCGAACTCCCCTATGGCGGCAAGATCGGGGTCCTGGGCATCATGGGCCTGGAGGCGGACAGCCTCGCACCGGCGGCCCCTCCCGTCACCTTCAACCACGACTATGAGTTTCTCCAGCAGCAGGTGGACCAGCTGAGGAAAAATGACAAGGTCAACCTGGTGGTGCTCCTCTCCCACGGCGGGGTGGAGAATGACGGCACGGGCGACGATGCGGACATCGCCCAAAACGTAAAAGGCATCGACATCATCGCCTCAGGCCACTACCACACCGCCACCCACGTACCAATCGTGGTGGGCGAGTCGGGCACCCTCATCTTCTCCCCTGGCAGGTACGGTGAATACCTGAGCAGGCTCGACGTCACGGTCAACATCTTCACGCGCAAGATCGTGAACTATTCCTTCGAGCTCATCCTGGTGGACGACTCCATCCCCGGGGACGAAGCCATGCAGGCCCTGGTTGAGGACAGCCACGATGCCATCAATCAGAACCTGGTGCCCCTGGGGGTGACCATAGACGCAGCGATTTCGGGCATCGACTTTACCCTTGAGCGCGGATCCTTCAGGGAGACGGGCATCGGCAACCTCGTGGCGGATTCCCTGCGGGCAACGGCCAATGCGCTGGCTCCCATCAACAAGGACATCCCCTTTGACTTCAGCGTAGTGGCCAGCGGTGTCATCCGTTCGGGTCTCTACCCGGGCAGCACCAAAATCCTCACCTTCGCGGACATCTACCGGGTCCTGCCCCTGGGCATCTCCCCATTCCAGCCGGTTCCACCGGGCTATCCCCTCATGTCGCTGTGGGTGACCGGCGCTGACCTGCGCAACATCGTGGAAGCGGGCCTCACTGTGGCGCCTGCGCTCGGGTCGTCCTTCTACCTGAACTTCTCGGGGCTCGAGATTTACTACAACCCTGCCTACGCCCCGTATTACGCAGGTGTCAGGGCCCTGGGCCTGTACGACCCGTCGGATGTTGCCTGTATAGGACCAACGATTCCTGTCAACGTCCTGAGCGACGATCCTGCCGATGGCCTCTACCGCTGCGTCGTGGACTTCTATGCCCTGCAGATGATGGAGGCGGTCACAGCCATGGGGCTGCAGATCATCCCACGGGATGAGTTCGGCACTGAGATCCCTCCGGCAGAGTATATCCTCAACCGGATCGACATTGATCCCACTGACGCACACCAGGAACTCAAGGAGTGGATGGCCCTGGTGAATTTCCTGGGCGAGGCCTTCCCCTACTACAACCCCATCACCTTTGAACCCGATCCGAGCCTCTGGATCCCCGAGGCTCTCTACGGCGAAGGCGGTTCTGCCCTGGGCAGGATCAATGAAGTGAACTTCTGATCCGGTCCGAGCAGGACGAAGCAGCACGATAATGGCACCCCGCCCCCACCGGGGCGGGGTTTTTTATGGTCGATCCCTCGTTGCAGAACTTGTAGGAAGCCGTTTACGGCCGACCCAGTCGCGGCTAAAGCCGCTCCTACAAAATCGAATCATCACAATGTAGGAGGTCCTTCAGGGCCGATTTTTTCGGGGCTGAAGTCCCTCCTACGGGAGAAGATCATCTCACGTTGTAGGAGGCCCTTTAGGGCCGATGAATTTTCCGGTGCGAAATATTTTTCGGGGCTGAAGCCCCTCCTACACCCCTCCTACAAACTTTCTACAATAGATGTTTCTCGGCGCCCGCCCGAAAACGCCCCTAACGCAGCTCTTTGATCCACGTCACGAGCAGGTCGTCTCCGGGCAGGAAGAACTGTGTGGGGTAGCGGGCATCGAATGCGGGGCTGGCCAGAAACTCATCGAGCCAGCGCTCCTGGAAGGGTATCAGATCCCTGAGCACGGTCGCGTCGTCCATTCCCAGGCGCTTTGCAAGATCCACCTGGGAGAGGAGGAGGGGGTTTTCCATGAGGCCGGTCACGATGTAGGTGAACTGGGTGGCGTTCACGATTGCGACGGATCGGCCGTTGATCCTGCCTGCGTATGCAACGTCCGGGTGGAGGCCCTCGGACACCCTGGAGCGGAGCACCTCCAGGTCGCCCCCGGTGATGTTCGTGCAGAAGTCCATGACCTCGGCCCTGGTGAGGTTCCTCGCCCGGTACTGCATCTGCCGGTAGGGTCGCATGAGGTACATCAATTCGCCGTAGCCCTGCACGATCTGCAGTGAGGGCCGCTTCCCGATGTCCAGGAGGTGCTTGTTCACCCTGATGCCCCGCATGTCGTCGCGGGGGGACTGCAGAAAGGCGAGGAGCTCGCGCGGGGTCTTGGCCACGGTGTAGTTGAGCGGCAGCAGGCCGTAGAGGGAGGCGATCCACAGGGCGCTGAGCACCACGAACACGCCGCCGAGAATCCAGATCACCCTCGTCATCTTCCGGCGTTCGTCAGCCATGCTCACCCCCCTGCGCCTTCAGCAGTGCCTCGATGGCGCTGCGCAGCTCGGGATTTTTCATCTTCTGCACATCTTCGAGCCGGATGTCCATCTTGAAGGGCTTGGGAGCGGGTTTCTGCTGCACCTTGTTCACGGGCAGCATCCCGAACTTTCCCTCCACCTTTTCGACCCGCACTCCGGCCATTTCCCTGATCCTGGGCAGGAGGACGCCTGCGAGAATGCCGATCTGCTGCACCCAGGCAGGTGAATCGCACAGCACGTGAAGGGATTTGTCCTTGATCAGGACCGGCTCGGTGTGGGAGGCAAGGAGCTCGCCCGCGATCTCCGGCCACACCTTGCGGATGGCGATGATCCTCGCAAAGGGTTTGTATTTGTACCCCAGGATGGCGCCGAGCTTCTGCATAACATCATAATCGGCAAATCGCCCGCCGGTGTCAAACCCTAATCTGACGAGGCTTCGTTCCCCCCTTGCAGGAGGCCCTTTAAGGCCGATGATTTTTTCGGGGATGGAAATTCAGGGCTGAAGCCCCTCCTACGGAACATACTTTTTCATCACATTGTATGAGGCCGTTTACGGCCGACACCCCTTCGGGCCTATTCGACGCGTCTTCTGCCTACCTGCTGATAGATCTTTGACCGGTGAAGGATACCGAGGATGAGGATGGTCGAACCCTGTATCTTGAAGACGATGCGGTAGTCACCCACCCCGAGGCGCCAGTATCCCTTGAGTGATCGCTTCAGCGGCCTGGAATATTTTTCAGGACTAACGGCAAGGCGGGTTTCTATGGCACGTTTTATCACGTCCCTGGTGTGTGCATCGAGTTCCCTGAGGTCGGTTTTCTTTACCTCTGCATGGTAGATCAGGGCATAGTTCATGGTATGCTGTCAGGACCAGACATCCTCATGGGAAAGGGCAGACGATGTGTCGAGCGTGTTCTCACGATCCTCGGCAAACTGCGCCAGGAGAAGATCTTCCTCAATCTCCAGTGCCTCCTTGATGAGGTTCCCTGCCTTGTTTGAAATGGAGATCCCCTCTTTTTCTGCCAAAAAACGTATCTTCTGATATGACGTGCCATCCAGAAGAACATTGATCCGCGGGTTTTTTGTCGGCATGGGTTGTTTCTCCTTGCGAGTAATGGTTAATGGAGTGTCGCACAAGTGATGCACTCTGTCAATTGAGATGTTTCCGGGCTATGATTTGCTTTTCCCCTCCCCATGGGCTATATACAACGCATGATTAAGCAGAAGAATCTTCCCCACAATATTAACGAGAACCTCCCTCGTCTCATGAACGCATTTGAACAGGAGATGTCTCTCGATGCAGTAATTCTCTTTGGAAGCTTTGCCTCGGGCGATCAAAAGCCCTTGAGTGATATCGATATAGCCGTGCTGATGAACAGGGGCCTAGCTCCGGAGCAGATATCCGAAACCCATTCCCGTCTACTCGGCGTGATCACGGAAACGCTCACCACAGAAGAAATCGACCTGGTTGTGCTCAACACAGCCCCCCTGCGATTTTCCTACTCGATTCTCAAAAATGGAGCGCTGGTCTTTGTGCGAAACGCGGAGCATCTTATTGATTTCCGGGAACAGGTGATCAAGGAATACCTTGATTTCTCCTACTATCTCACCATGTTCAACAATGCGTTTCGTGAGGGCATTGGATATCATGGATGAAAAGATCCTCGAGCAATTAAAGCTCCTGAATCGCTATGTCCAGTATCTCACCGAGATAGCACAGTCGAATCGGTCTGCTTTTATTGATGATTTCATTGTAAGGGCTGCGGCAGAGAGATATCTGCAATTGGCAATCGAGTGCTGCATCAACACAGGGAACAGGATCCTTTCAGTGATCCAGATGAAAGAGCCGGTATCGACTCCTGAGACATATGCAGACATCGTTTATCAGCTTGGCAAGCTGGGTATCCTCCCGGAAGATTTCGTTGAAACAATGATCCGGATGGTACGTTTTCGCAACAGGATCGTGCACATGTACTGGGATATCGATCCGGAACAGCTCTATGATATCCTCCAGAATCATATGACAGATTTTACAAGGTTCAGGGAATATGTTGTTGATTACCTGAATCGCACATCATTGTAGGAGGCCATTTTAGGGCCGATGTTATCGGAGTTAAAAGCCTTGCCTCCGATGTTTCCGTGGTAAATTATTTACCACGAGGTGGTAAATTTGTCCAAAAATCCGGTCGCGGCTAAAGCCGCTCCTACAAAATCGAATCATCACAATGTAGGAGGCCCTTCAGGGGCGATGGAGCCGACCCGGTTGGGGCTGAAGCCCCTCCTACGGGAGAAGATCTACCCCCCCTGTTCCCGCTCGTTGAGCAGGGCGATGAGGTGCTGCATGTCTTCTGGCAGCGCGCCAGTAAATTCCATCCACTGGCCCGTTTTCGGGTGGGTGATGCCCAGCAGGCTCGAATGGAGCATCTGGCGGCGGCAGGCCTTCACCGCGGCGCGCACGGCCGGGTCGGCCAGGGTGTTTGCACGCCTCCTACCCCCGTACTGGGGGTCGCCCACCACGGGGTGCCCGTAGTCGCTCAGGTGCACCCTGATCTGGTGGGTCCTGCCGGTCTCGAGTGTCAGCCGCAGCAGCGTTATCTGGCTCCACTGCTGCTCGATGTCCCAGTGGGTGATCGCCTTCCTGCCGCTGGTCACCCGCGAACTCATCCGCATACGGTCTTTTGGGTTTCTGCCCATCCAGGTCTCGATGGTGCCCTTGGTGTAGGCTGGCGTCCCGTAGCACAGGGCCCGGTACTCCCTGGCATGCTCGTGGGCGGCAAATGCCACTCCAAGCTTTTCATGCGCCTCACGGGTGAGGGCCACCACCATCACGCCTGAGGTGAGCTTGTCCAGCCGGTGCACAATGCCCGGCCGATCCGGGCTTCCCACCGAGCGGATACCGGGGTATCTGGCGATGAGCGCATTGACCAGGGTTTCTCCCGTGTTCCCGGCGCCGGGGTGCACCACGAGGCCTGCGGGCTTGTCGATCACGAGGATGCTCTCGTCCTCGTGGATGACCTTGAGCGGCACCTCCCACTCCGGGATCTCCCTGTCTTCGACCTCTTCCCGCGCGATGCTCCCCGTGATGCGCATGCCGGGCTTGATCGTGAACGAGGGTTTCCGCGCCCTCCCGTCCACCACAACCGCACCCGTCTCACACAGTCGGGCCGCCAAAGATCGGCTGATCCCAAGACGCTCGGCAAGGATCACGTCCAGCCGCGCAGGTGCCTGGCCGGAGCTGAAGAAGATGTCAACCTTCTCTTTCACGAGAATCGTGCCGCCTGCGTCCCGGGTATGCCCAGGTGCCTTGTGAGGATCACGTCCAGCCGCGCAGGTGCCTGGCCGGAGCTGAAGAAGATGTCTACCTTCTCTTCCACGAGAACGGGAAGACCCTCCTGAATCTGAGCGCCTTCTTCAGGGCAGGCAGGGCCTCGATGGCCGCGGTGTAGCCCGCCGTGATGTACGTGTCGATCCGGTCGAAGTCCGACCAGTCGGCATCCCCCACATCGGGGTGGATCACGAAATCCGCATCCCGGGTGCGAAACGTGTTCATGAGCCCCCGGGCGATGTCGTCTGCCCGGAACATGATGTCCATGCTGTTCCTGATCTCCTGGTCGTAGTTGATGGGCCCGATCTCGCGCGACACATCCACCCCCACCACAAAGCGCCCCCCCAGGGCCCGCGCTGCCGAAATGGGCACCCGCTCCACCCAGCCGCCGTCCACGAAGACCCGGTTGGCGATCCTCACCGGCGGCAGGATCCCGGGCACCGCACTGGACGCCCGCACCGCGGGCCGGATGGACCCGGAGTGGAGGATCTCGGAATAGCCGGAGACGAGGTCGAGCGCCATGCAGGCAAATGGGATCTTCAGCTGGGTAAAGTCCTTGTCCGGGATGATCCGGTCGAGCTCCAGCACAAAGACCTCGGGAGAGACCACTGACTTTCGGAACAAAAACCGGTAGAAGAAGTAGCCCTTCTTGGCCTTGCCATAGGCGCGCTCGAAAAACCCCTTGTCCATCTCCGAGGAGAGCGAGAGCGACCGAGCCTTTTCCAGGAACTCCTCTGAACTCAGGTAGCCCTTGATGGTGGTCTCGGTCCGCTCGATGTCCAGGGTGTCTGCATAGATCGACCCCACGATGGCGCCCATGCTCGTGCCGGTCACGATCTCGGGCACGATCCCGTGCTCGCCCAAGGCCCTGATCACCCCGATGTTGGCCAGGCCCCGCACACCGCCGCCCCCCAGGGCAAAGGCGAGCCTAGCCCGCATGACCCAACACCTCGATGATCCGCGCCGCCAGCTCGTCGATCTTGCCTTCCGGCACGGCCTTCAGATCGAAGACGAGCCGGTCATCCTCGATGCGGCACACCACGGCCGGGGTGCCGGTGCGCAGCCGTGCATGGAGCTCCACTGCCCTGGGTGACGTGATCTGCACGCCGTAGGAGGGAAAGCTCTTGGTGGGCGCAGACCCGCCCCCGATGATAGCCCGGGTGGGTATGACCGTAGCCTTCACCGCTGCCTTTTCCACGGACCCCACTTTGGCCGCCACTGTGGCCCCCATCTTACCCCGTTGTGCCTCCGCCCCCACAGGCCCCATGTTGTCCTCCACAGTGGCTCCTGCTTTTGCCCCCACGCTGTCCCCCATCGTGGTCCCCTTCGCTGCCACCGCCCTTCCGATTCTTCTCTTGAGCCGCCCGGCGCGTTTCTTCACCGCATCTGCCCCCTCGGTGATCATGGCAAGCACCGGGATCCGGTTGTGCTGGCCTCTTGCCAGGAGTGAGAGCGTTGCGGCAAGGGAGGCGATCACCATCTTGTCCACCCGCACGGCCCGGTGCAGGGGGTGGCGCGCCATCTTCTCCACCAGGTCCGTGCTGCTGAGAATGATCCCAGCCTGGGGCCCGCCCAGCACCTTGTCTGCACTGAAGCAGAGCACATCTGCCCCCTGCTCCAGGCAGCCATCTATGGTCCACTCCTCGGCAATGCCATACGGGCTCAGATCAAAGGGCACGCCCGAGCCCATGTCCACGAACAGGGGAATCCCGATCTCCCGGGCAAGGGAGGCCAGCTCCCTTATCTCCACCTCCTCGGTGAAGCCCACGATGGAGAAGTTGCTCCGGTGCACCTTCATGATGAGCGCGGTGTTGTCTGAAATAGCATTCCGGTAGTCAGAGAGCCTCGTCTTGTTGGTGGCGCCCACCTCGCGGAGCACGGCGCCGCTCAAGGCCATGACATCGGGCATGCGGAACGACCCGCCGATCTCCACGAGTTCGCCCCGGGACACGATCACCTCTTTGCCCTTTGCCAGGCTCAAGAGCACGAGCATCACGGCCGCGGCATTGTTGTTGACCACCAGGGCGTCTTCCACCCCGAAGCAGGATCGCGTGACCGGCCGGATGTGTGCCTGGCGTGAGCCGCGCTTTCCTTCCTTCAGGTCATACTCCAGGTCCGAATACCCTTGAGCCACACTCACCACGGCGTCGATCGCCTCCCGGGACAGAGGGGCCCTGCCGAGGTTGGTGTACACGATCACGCCCGCGGCATTGATCACGGGCCTGAGCCCCGTATCCATGATGTCACTGATCTTCCGGGCAACGCCCCCTGCCACCTCCGCTGCACCCGGGCTCTGCTCAATCTCGCCCGCGGCAATGGCGGAGCGGATCTCGTCGAGCGCCTCCTGCACGGCCCGCTTAAGGAGCCCCGCCCCATAGGGGAGCCCCTGCAGGGCGCCGTGGTTCAACACACTATCAACCTTGGGTATGGTACGAAAGGCTTCACTCACGCTGCCACTCCTTTTTTTCTCTTCAGATCTTCCTATTGCGATTCATCACTGCCGGGGCCAAGACAGGCTCCCTGCCCTCCTGAGCCGCCCATCTCCAGGATCCTCCCCCGGAGCACCACCCGGGTTTCCCAGCAAAAGTTTCCAGGCCCCGGGTTCCCCTGCCCGGGTTTCCTCGTGCCAGAGTTGCCACCCCGGTTTCCCCTGTAAGTATGCCCATTCTTCATGATGAGTCAAGGAGTTGTGTGCAGGCTCTGCTTGAATCCCCCGCCTGCCCCATGATAAAAATGATACAGAAGGCAAAGTCTTCTTGACAGGGTGGATTTCAGCATGTATACAGGGTCTATTCAATTTAATGTATTTTGGATTCTATACCCTCTTTCTCTGCAGACCTTGAAGTCTGCACTTTGTCATTCATGTGAACCGCTGCATGGTGGATTGGCAGCACTTGTGAGGAGTGGTTCCGGAGAAGCAATCAAGAGGCACACCATCCTGTCTCTGGTTGCTTCATTTGTTTTCACCCCCACGCTCCGGTGCGCCGTGTTCGGCTCGCTTCAGCAGAACTGAGGGGAGAGTTCAATGCCCAAGCCCCAGACCATCGACCGCCACCGCTGCCACGGCAAGGACAAGGAGGAGAAATACAAGGACCTCACCGCCCTTGACTACTGGTGGGGCCTTCGGGAGCTTGCAGCGGACTTCGACGTGACCAACTACGAGACCGTTGACGGGAGCGAGCTCTCCCCCAGGCACGAGCAGGAGATCGCTTACATCCAGCTCCTCCACTACACCGTGGAGGTCAAGCTCGCAGGCGCCTTTTACCAGATCGAGAGCCTCCGGAAGATCTTTGCCAAGGGCGTGCACGAAAACTTCAGCCTGGACCTCCGCGTCCTCGAGGCTAAGGAGGCCTTCGACGCGGTCCACTCAGACCTCTACCAGCCGGTCTGCTCCATCGCCAACCAGCTCTTCCTCATGCTCAACCGCGACCAGTTCACCCCCACCAAGTTCGACCGCACGAAACCCATCGCCATGAGCCCGTCGGACCTGCGCTACTGGATGAAGATCAACCGGCACTCCGACCTCAAGAAGGTGAGCAACCTCTTCAACGAGTGTGAGGCCGCCCTCGACATCCGCCACCACGCCACCCACTACGGCGCCGTACCGGTCTATGCAGATGCCGCCACCGGCATCCTCACCATCCAGCAGAACTTCCAGGTGGGCGAGGTCCTCACCAAGTACGACCTCGGCAGGTTCATCAAAAAGGGCGGGAAGATGATCAACCTCGTGGAGGCCTCCACCCCCCGGGTGAAAAAGCTCTGCTCAAAGATCAACGACATCTACAGCTATATCTACACATCAGACATGTTCGAGCAGTTCCTCAAAGATCGCGGGCTCCGCATCAAGGAGAGCTACAAACCCTACTGGGATCAGCCGGAAATCAGCCCCTGAAACCGTGCATCCGCCCGCACATTCTCCAGGTCCGGGTCAGTCTTCATGAGCTCCCAGTTGGAAAACCCTTTTTCAATAGCCTTCTCGAGATGCTCCAGCGTCTCGTCGATCCGGTTCTGAATCGAAGACAGGCACGCCATGTTGTAGTACACCTCGTGGTTCTCCGGCAGGAGTGTAGCGATCTTCTTCAAATATTCCATGGCGATCCCGACCTCCCCGATCTGCTTGTACCGCACCACCAGGTTGAGCAGCAGCCGGGGATCCCTTGGGCTCTGTTCCTCCAGAACCGACAATCTCGTGATTTCATCACTGATCGCCTGAGTCTGTTCAAGGAGCACATCCAGTATCTGCCTTGCACGCACTTCATCAGGATCGATCCGCAGGGTTTCCCTGAGATGAAACATCGCCAGATCGATCGTGCCCAGCCTGCTGTAGCACAGGGCCAGGCCATAGTGCGCTTCGCTGTGCTCCGGGTTAATCTGAACCGCTTTGACAAACTGCTCCCTTGCAGCAGAAATATTGTTCTGTTTTGCATAGAGAACACCCAGATTGTAGTGTGCCTTCTCGTCTTCAGGATCATGACGAACAGCCTCGAGAAAATGGGTCAGGGCTTCATCGTCCCTTCCCTGCTGCTGATACAGGATGGCGAGGTTGTTGTAGGCTTCCGCATAGGTCGGGTCAGCCTGGAGTGCCGCCAAGAATTGATCTATGGCCTCGTTCGTGTTCCCCAATGTGTTGTGGACAACGCCCATATTGTTCAGGGCAATGGCAAAGCGGGGATTTTTCTGAAGGACCTGGTTCAAATATTCTTTTGCATCAAGGGGCTTGTCACTCTTCAATAAAACAGACGCGATGCCGTTTAACACGTACTTGTCGTTGGGATATATCTTGCGGGCATGCTCATAGACTTGCATGGATTCTTCCAGCCTGTCGAGATCCAGGAAAAGTTTCGCAAGGCTTTTATAGGCCTCGAGATATCCAGGGTCCCTTTGCAACGCCTGATAGTAAAAGGAAATCGCCTCCTCAGGGTTATTTGTTTCAGCAATTCTTGCAAGGTTGTAATAGGGGTAGGGATAGGTGGAGGTGATCTCCAACGTTTTCTCGAAAAAATCACGAGCTTTGTCAAAATCCTTTCTTTCCAGAAAGACAATCCCAAGGTTTGTGAATGCAATGTAATTCGCCGAATTCACCTCGATCCCCCTGGTATAGAACGTGTAGTTGTCCTTCCAGTATCCCGTCTGTGTATATGTCATTATCATCAGCACAATGATTACACTTGAGGAAACCACCGCAGCGACTATCCTTCCAAAACGCAGCGGGCTGAGAAGTTCCCAGCCCCCCCACACCACCATGATGAAGATCCCGATGAACGGCACATAGGCCCACCGCTCAGCAATCTGCGGCCACAAGCCCCCCTGGACCAACCCAATCACCGGGAAAAGCGTGCCTAGATACCACAGCCATCCCACCGTCAGATACTTGTGTCTCCTGAACATCGTGAACACCACGAGCGTCATCATACCTATCAGGAGCGCTGAGAGAGCTACCTGGTAAAAGGGCACCTCTTTGGGGAAAGGATAGAAGAAGGTAAGGTTAAGAGGAAGCACCATCTTGTAGAGATAGTGAATGTAGGACACAATGGCATTTTCAACCCTGAGGCCAAAGGGTATTGGCACTCCATATCCTATTTGTCTGGTAAGTCTCAGCGAGAGCATGGAAACATAGATGGATACCAGCGATAACACGAGGAGAGGGATCTTCTCCAACACCAACCGGCAGAGCTGTTTGCGTTTTTTCTTCAGCAACTCGACAAATTTTCTCTTTTTCTCAGATAAAGATTCCCCAGTTTCAAACGTGATCCTCTTCAGAGGCCAATAGTCCAGGAGCAGGAGCACAAAAGGGAGCGAAACGAGCATCGGCTTGGAAAGAAGCCCAAGGGAAAAAATAACGACCATTGAGCCATACCTCACGATGCTCAGCTTCCGGGTGTACCAATAGTAACAAAGCATGGTGAGCAGCCAGAAGAATGTGCTCAGAAGATTCTTCCGTTCGGCAATCCATGCAACCGAATCCACATTGACAGGGTGCAGAGCGAACAGGAGGGCAACAAGCCCACTGCGGACCGGTGCCCTGGTCATCAACGTGAAGACCAAGAACAGAAGAACTACATTCGCACTATGAACAACAAGGTTGACCAGGTGGTGCACCCCCCCATCCAACCCAAACAATTGGACATCGAGCGTATGGGAAAGCGTTGTGAGGGGGTGCCAGTACGTACCCCGTTCACCAGGGATTCCCAAACTGAATGCTGACCTGATGCTTTCAAGGGTTAAGCCCTTTTTCACCTGCTCATTTTTAGTCACATATAACGGGTCATCAAAGGTAACGAAGTCATACTTCCTGACCTGCCAATATGGAATCAAGGTTAGAATACAGAGAAATACAGCGATAAGTAGGGCTTGATTCTTTATTATTTTCTCAACGACAACATTCATCAAAAATACCCTATGATAGCCTGTATAATGACTGGTATTGCCAGATCAAGATCAAACATCGGCAACCGAATCGTGTGCTAATTTTAACCTTATTTTATTATCCACAAACGACGTAAACTTTTTTATTCATTTGTGTCCTTTATTCTATCAGACACAACCACTGCAGGCACACCCGCAACAACGGTATAATCAGCAACATCCTTGTTCACCACCGCCCCTGCGGCGATGATCGACCCTCTCCCGATCCTGATTCCCCCTTTAATAAACGCATGAGCGCCAATCCACACATCGTCCTCTATGACAAGGGGCTGCATGATATGGTCCAACGACGTCATGGGAATCGTGATATCCTCAAACTGGTGGGAAGAAGAGACCAGCACCGCATAGGGCCCGATCATGACACCGTTCCCGAGCTGGATCCCTCCCCTGCCGTCAAGAAGCGCCCCGGTATTGATCGAGAGATTGTTTCCCGCCTCAATTCCATAGGTGTGGGTCAGATACACCCCCGCATAGATGAGTGAGGATTTTCCCAGGGCCTTGAACAGCCTTCGATATATCAATCTCCTGGTGAGTATGCCCTCGAGACCCGGCAATGAACGGGTGAGAAACCCACTGTATTCCTCGAAGAGGAGATGAACCACATTTGACTGGTATTTCCTGAAAAATCTCTCCACAGGGCCCACGTTACACTATCACTCCCTTCCCCATTATCTGTCAATTATCGCCGGGGCTCTTTCCTGTTATGTTCCCTAGACAAACTTGATCTTCTTCATGGCAAACAGGGTCATTTTCAGGAGCAGCCACCCGTGCCGCCACCGGTCGATATTTGTCTCCCCATACCTTCTCTCAGCATACCGTATGGGAACTTCCACAATCTTGAGGTTCAACTTCGCTGCTCCGAAGAGCAGATCAAAATCACCAAAGGGGTCGAACTCACCAAAATATGACCTGTTGTGTGCGATCCTCTCATAATTCTTTTTAGTTAACACCTTTGTGCCGCACAGGGTATCCTTGATTGACTGGCCCAGCAGCCAGGAGAAGGCAAGGGAGAAGAACTTGTTACCCAGCAGGTTCAGGTAGCGCATTGCCTGCTTATCCATGGGGTAGACCAGCCTTACGCCATTGATGAAATCACCCTCTCCGGATGCGATGGCATCGTAAAACCTCGGCAGGTCCTCGGGCGGAACGGTCATGTCCGCATCTAGAATCATCAGGATGTCACCCGTAGCCTCCTCAAAACCAAGGCGAACCGCATCGCCCTTGCCTTTGCCCTGCTGCTTGTACAGTCTCACTCGTCTATCCGGGTGCCGCGCAATCGTCCTCTCAATTGTCTCATAGGTGGCATCCTTTGAGTTGCCTTCAACGAAAATCAGCTCGGTGCTGCTTCCCATGTCCGGGGTTCTCTCAAAAATCTCTTCGATATGCCCTGCTTCATTGCGTGCAGGAATGATCACCGACACAGAACGACCTTCAGCGTGCTTGACATGGTCAGGCCTTGGGCGTGCGATCATAAAGTTGGTCAGTGAAAAATAACTGAAGGGCCAGAGCTTTACGAGGTAGGTGTTGCAGAGCGTGCTGATGCCGGGGGTCTTCATGGGCCAGAGGATCTCGTGCCACGCCTTGATCGTTTCGAACCCGGATAGATTCAAGAGATTATCCAGGTCTTCAACAGTCAACCAGTTCTGGGGGAGCATGGGCGTAGTCAGGGAAAGCATCTGGGCTGCAAAGAGGGGTAGTTCCCACACCCTGCTGTAGGAATTTATGATTACCAGGGTGTGTGGGCCGATAACCCTATTCATCTGCTGGAAAACAGTCTGCACATCCCAGAGGTCATTCACGAGATCAGAGAGGATGATGTAGTCAAATGGCTCATCAATTGACAGATCATGGACATCGCCCTGAATAAAGATCAGATCAGGATACTTTTTCCTGGCCCTCTCGATCATCTCGCAAGAAAAATCAATCCCAACTCCACAGGAAGGCTCAAGCGCTGCCAGCAGATCCCCCTGGGCGCAGCCGAGCTCAATGACCCTGCTGTTCTGCGGGATGAGAAACCGATACACATCTTTGATCTTCTCGTGGTAGTACCTGCCCCGAGAAACCCAGTGATCGCTCTTTTTTGCCACCGCATCCCAGTGTGCTTCCCGCTTCTTCCGATATGTGATTGCCTGTTGAGTGTTCAGATTCGTCATGTACCTAATCCCCTGTATATAGCTTGTTCTGCATAACGGTATTCACGACAAAATGATTTAATGTAATTACGCATGGGGTTTATTGATCCCTCCTGACAAAACATCGTGCATGTACCACAGTGTTCACCTTGAACTCGTCAACAAGCACCATGGTCGAGAGCACATACTGCGTAAGGGGGTCTCTCGGCTGGCTCCGAATGTCGATCTGCCTGCCGAACCACCGGTATGTGTCTGTCTGAGACGTCTTCGGCATGATCGCCGGCATGGCCTCGAAAACATATGCTATGGAAGGTTCACGGGAAGCTTCCTGCTTCCGCTTCACCTCTTCTTCAAAGTAGCTCAGCGGGACTTCGCCATAGTTCACAAAGGTCTCATCAAGCGATGGCCTCCTCTTCGCGATCATGTGTGTCATGGGGGAGAGGATGTAGGAGAGCATGAAATCACCCTCATCGGAATACCGCTGGCTCGTTTGAAAGATCCACTGATACAGTGCGTTGTAGACTGCGTTGGTCTTGATCCCCTTACCAAACCCTTCCTCGATAACAACGGTTGCCTCTTGTGGGGCAACATCAAAAAACGTAAATCGCCAATCAGACAGAGAAGTTGTGATGTAAAACGGTGCCAAGAACAGAACGAGGACGATGCACTGCCCCAGATACCCTTTGTACGTGGCCTTGAAAGTATAGAGCAGAAACATCGACAGGCACGCAACTGAAATGATGGATGAATGCAAGACGCTCAGGGCACCCAATGCCGAGAAGATGCTGGCGAACAC
>OMKS01000065.1_pt1 | contig 82344 bp, 74 predicted proteins | sample 1674721 | NCBI WGS metagenome assembly OMKS01 (sample SAMN06264996, study PRJEB25208) | sediment metagenome | isolation source: hot spring sediment | place: USA: California | collected 2014-09-02 | reverse complement strand
AATTTAATGCAATGCGGAGTCGTTTCATGCCAATTTAGCCCAATTACCAGCCTCTTGTGCGTTGGCAACTGAAGAGGTGGGCTGAAAAAGCCTCGAAAACATCACAACGGTGTCCAGCCAAAGAAAAAATTACGGATTCAGGATAGTGTGCAATCGATTCAGCTGGTCAAGTCGAGCGAAAGCTGGGATGGCCGGCCATTGCCGGCATACAAGACGGGCAGGCCAGAGATCACGATTCTACGGATCACGATTCCTTCAAACCATACCCTTCCAATGCATAAGCATCCAATCATCAATGCCGGGGTATTGCTGAAAGGAGAACTTACCGTGATCACGGAAAGTGGCGGCATACTCCACCTGAAACCGTATGACCCGATAGTGGAGGTCGTGGATACTTGGCATTACGGAAGGAATGAAGGGGATGAACCAGCAGAAATAATCGTGTTCTATGCTGGTGAAAAGGGTGAGCCGGTAACCATCAAGAAACCGGAAAATGAACTCCCACTCAACAAGGAGCTGAAGCAGACGGAAAAACCCGCGCCATAGCTCAAGCGTTGGGCACCAGAATGAAAGGGAACCGGGTTCTGGCCTTGCATTTCAGCATTTTGACAACACAGGGCGCATTGGTACGCTTGTCGGCAGAGGCAAGTCGCGGCGGTCGGCTGCACCCTCGGTATTGTGCCCCCATCCGCCGGGCTGATGACAGGACTATCGAATCCATGAATCAACGAACCCTCGCGCAAGGAAGTTGCCTTTTTTTCGATACCCGGTAAATCTTTTTCGAAATCAGTTGGGCGTCTTGATTTTTTATACATGACGTCGAAAATCCGTCCTGTATTTTCGACGTTTCGGCCAACGGAAAAGCGCGGTTTCCCGTTGACCTCTCGACGATCCCACGATCGTCGGGGGTGACGTCCTGTCACCCGCATACGCAAAGTTTTACGACGTTGCGTATAAAAAGGAATCCCGGCATGTTCGATGTTCTTCCGACGAAAGATTACACCTCCCCGGACCGCGATCTCTCCTGGTTCGCCAGAACTTTTCCCAGCGCGATCTTCTATCCCAAGATGATCGGGATTGTCATTCGGGCCTCGAACAAGGCCAAACGGTCGATGTATGACGGCCGGGCCTGGATCGAAAGCAGCCGGACCATCTGCTCTGCCCTGGAAAGCGCCGGCGTCCGCCTGAAGATCGAGAACGTTTCCCTTCTGGCGAAGCTCGACTCCCCATGCGTTTTCGTGGGCAACCACATGAGCACCCTGGAGACGTTTGTCCTGCCATCGATCATCCAGCCGCACCGGCCGGTCACCTTTGTGGTCAAGCGCAGCCTGGTGAAGTATCCCGTGTTCAAGCATGTGATGTTCTCTCGCGATCCGGTCGTGGTAGAGCGCCAAAACCCGCGCAACGACTTCAAGACCGTCGTGGAGAAAGGCTGCAGACGGCTGGAAAAGGGTATCTCGATTGTGGTCTTTCCCCAGTCGACCCGGGAACCGGAGTTCGATCCCCAGAAATTCAACTCCATGGGGGTGAAGCTGGCCAAGCGGGCCGGGGTCCCGGTGGTTCCTTTCGCGTTGAAGACCGATGCGTGGGGCAATGGAAAACTTCTCAAGGATTTTGGAAAGATAGACCCGAAGAAAACCGTCCATGTCCACTTCCATGAACCCATGACGGTCACCGGGGCGGGCAAGGATGAGCACGCGCACATCGTGGAGTTCATTCAAGGGAAATTGGAGCAATGGCACAGGGAAGGGGGGCCATCCCCGGGACTCCCCCCAATGGGTGGCGTCCCCCAACAGGAAAACAATCGTAACAACTCGTGCCCCCTACCTTCGTAAAAACTCGCATCTCTTCTGGCCATGTAAAGGCCAAAATGCGTTTCTCCCCAGAGGGACAGCGCTTGAGCCGATGCAGTCCGGCAACAGCAACAACGCCCGCAATTGCCTGAAAATCCCTCGCATGACACGCACCAATCCGGCCCTCACCGACCCCGTCCTGTCAAGCTTCTTCCGGTTATGGCTGCCCTCTTTGGCCGGCATCATGGCCATGACCACCGCGAATATCGTGGACGGCATATTCATAGGAAACTATGTCGGCGCGACCGCGCTGGCGGCAGTGACCCTGATCATCCCTTTCCTGGGCATCCTCTTTGGCGTCACCTTCATGCTGACCATGGGCGGAACGGTCCGGGCCGGCAAGTATATCGGCGAGGCCGACACCGCGGCCGCGGGCGCGATTTTCTCCAAAACCCTGCTGGCCGTCGTCGTCCTGGTACTGCTGGTGACCGCATCCGGCCTGCTTTTGGAGACATATTTGCTGCGAGCCCTGGGCGGCAACGACGACGTGCTCCCCCTGATGCAAACCTATTTCCGCATCATCATGGGGTTTGCCTGGGCCCATCTGCTCACGGTGGTCATGTATTTTTTCGTCAGGGTGGACGGCTATCCCGCCCTGGCGGCCATTGCCCTGATTACTGGCTCGGCCGTCAACCTGGTTTTGGATTATCTGTTCATCGTGCATTTCCAATGGGGGATCGCCGGCGCGGCCTGGGCCACGGGAATCTCCCAGGCCCTGCCTTTTCTGGTGCTGTGCGGATATTTCTTTTTCCCTCAGCGCAGGCTGGTCTTCAATCTTCGCCAGACAAAATGGCGAGAATTGTTTACTTCCGCGTTCAACGGGCTGTCGGAATTTATCAATGAAATATCAGCATCGATTATTGCCTTGCTGTTGAACTGGATGTTCATGATCCGTCTGGGGGTGGAAGGCGTCGCGGCCATCACCGTGGTGAACTACATGATGGTCATCGGGCTGATGATGATTTTTTCCATCGGTGACGCGGAAGGGATTTTTATCAGCCAGAATTATGGAGCAGGAAAGCTGCATCGCATTCGTCGCTTTCTGCTGATTTGCATCTCACTGGCATTGTTGATTTCTTCCATCAGCATTTGGCTGCTGCTCTGTCATACACACGTGCTGGTTTCCGCATTCTTAAACGCGGAGGATCAGGACGTGATCGAGTTGACAATCGGCCTGCTGCGGCTTTTCTGGCCTGTTTTTGCGGTCAGCGGCCTGAGTCTGGTGATCACGTCCTACTTGACCGCCCTGCACCTGCCGGTACAATCCTCGATCATCGCGCTCGCGCGCAGCTTGGTCTTGCCTGTGATTCTGCTGCTGACCCTGTTTCATGCGTTTCCCGAGCTGCCGTTTATTCTGGCCATTCCCATGGCCGAGGTGATAACGTTCATTTTGGCGCTGTTTTTTCTCGCCCGATTTTTTCCCAATCAGACGCTTTTCCGCAAGCTGGACGCCTTGAAGCCATCGCGGTTATGAACGTGTTCAACGCATGAAGCGCGCAGTCATTTTCCGGCACTGCATACCGGCATTCTCCGGAATGACTTCCCACGGCGGCCGTTTCCGTGTCAGTCCTGCGGGCGAAAGCCGACATCCGGGTCTTTACGCCCGAACTTGCCGAGCAGCCATTTCCTCACTGCTTCAGCGCATCGGGTTGGACTTGGCGATAAAAACGGCTCTTTTGGAGGATCTCAAACATTTTTGCAACTATTAAGCATAGATCTGGCAGGGCGTTCTTCTCCGGTTTCAGCCTCGTCTGAACCCCATCGCCGCGGCCGTCGTCGTACCGTCAAGCCAATGCGCTGTGCTGAATCGTTACACATGTTCACAAAAGGGAACGCATGCGACTTCACGACCAAATTTTCCTCCGTCTTCCGGCTCAGACCCGTTTCGCGGCAACAGCCGTGGCCGCGGCCAGGGCGTTCGCCGCGGAGATCGGTTTTCGCGACTCGGACATCTCTCGCATCTGCCTGGCCCTGGAGGAGGCGGTCTGCTACGCCATCAGCCTCGGCTACGGCGGAACCCGGGACATTCTGCGCGTCGGCTTGGCCCGAACCGCCCTGGGCCTGCAAATGACCGTCATGTCCACGGGGTTGCCCCTGGACGAAGAGGCCTTGCCCCAGTTTGACGCACGCCGGCTCCATTCGGAAGGGGACATGACCGGCATGCATGCGCTTCTGGTCCGAAGCACCATGGACAAGGCCGTCTTTTCCGTCCTCAAAGGCAACAGACGCAAAATCACCTTGTATAAAAACCTGCCGATCCATGCATCCGCTGCCAAGGACCGGCCGCAACGCGAACAATCCCGTCCGAGGCTTGAAGATGTCGAACTGGCCACGACCATCCGCCTTGCCTCTCCCAAAGACGCTGAGAGCATTTCCCGGCTCGCCCTGCGCGCCCACGGATCACTCTTGTTCAACGCGGATATCTACTACCCGACGCGGGTCAACGAAATGCTCGAACAGGGCGAAATGCGTTCCATGGTTGTGGAAACGCCGCAAGGGGAAATCCTCGGACACGGGGCGCTTGTTGCTGAAGCACCCGAGGCGGTGGTGGAGGAAATGACCTACGGAGTGGTGGATGAGCGCTTGCGGGGGCGACACTGTTCCGCTGCAATCGCCGCGGCGTTGCTCGCGGACGGGATCGAGCGCGGCCTTTCCTGCGTTTACGCCTTGGCCGTCTGCAATCATGTTTTTTCCCAACGGTCCGCCTTGGCCGCCGGCTTTCGGGAATGCGCCCTGCTCCTTGCGGCCAGCCCGCCCTCCAAATCGTGGAGCGAGGTTGACAAACAGCCCGGGGGCGCGACGATCCCCAGTCGCATCGCCAATCTCCAGCTGATCCGGCTCCTGCGTTCACTGCCCGCCGTGTCCCTGTTCGCTCCGAAGCGACATGAGATGATGATCCGCCGCATCCACGCCCACCTGGGCATGGCCGATGCAAATGCCGGGTTTCGCGGCAACGGCGGACACGGAGCGCGCCTGGAAAGCGTCGGCGCCGAGCAAAACGGCCTTCCCGCAGGCAATGCGCGGATCAGGGTGGAAACGGATGTCAAGGAAGGATGGGCATGGATCGTTGTGCTGGAATACGGCAGCAACGCATGCGCCAGAGTGGCGTCGCAACTGCGGCGGCTTTGCAGTCAGGGCGTCTCCGCGATCTTCCTGGTGCTCCCCTTGGACGTCCCGGCCACGGCAATCATAACCGAACGCTTCGAGGACATGGGATTTTTCTTTTCCGGAATCACCTTCAGTCCGCAAGGGCAGGAGCACTTGGCCTTGCAATTCGTCAACGGAGATCCGGGCTACAAGGCGGTTCAGGTGCATTCGCCATTTGCCCGCGAACTGCTGGATTACGTCCGGGATTGCGACGTCCGCTGACCGGGGGAGACGAGGTGAACCAGTAACTGGATTCGGCAAGACAAGGCTCAAGGATATCCGAATGACCGACACGATCGCCGAGGCCGGCTGGAACTTTGACAACACCTACGCCCGCCTGCCCGAGGCCTTCTTCGCCCGCCTGGACCCGGTGCCGGTGCGCGCTCCGCGCCTGGTCATCCTCAACCGCCCCCTGGCTCAGGAGTTGGGCCTGAACGCGCCGAACATGGAAAAAGAAGGGGCCGGGTTGTTCTCCGGAAACCGGATTCCCCATGGTGCGCTGCCCTTGGCCCAGGCCTACGCCGGGCATCAGTTCGGCCATTTCACCATGCTCGGCGACGGACGGGCCATCCTCCTGGGCGAGCATCTTGCGCCCGACGGCCGACGCTTCGACATCCAGCTCAAGGGCTCCGGCCGAACCCCTTTTTCCCGGGGCGGCGACGGCCGCGCGGTCCTGGGTCCGATGCTGCGCGAATATATCATCAGCGAGACCCTGCACGGGCTGGGAATTCCCACATCGCGCAGCCTTGCCGTGGTCGCCACGGGCGAGTCGGTGTTCCGGGAAACCGCCCTGCCCGGAGCGGTTTTGACCCGGGTCGCGGCCAGCCACCTTCGTGTGGGAACGTTTGAATATGCGGCCTTCCGGGGCAATTTCCAGGATCTGAAAACCCTTGCCGACTATGTCATCCGCCGCCATTACCCGGATGCGGTTGCCGCGGCCTCCCCGTATTGCTCCCTGCTTGCCGCGGTCATGCAGCGACAGGCGCGGCTGATCGCGCAATGGCAATGCGTGGGCTTCATCCACGGGGTGATGAACACGGACAACACGGCCCTGTCCGGCGAAACCATGGACTACGGCCCTTGCGCGTTCATGGACGCCTATGATCTGGCCACGGTGTTCAGCTCCATCGACCACCAGGGCCGCTACGCCTATGGCAACCAGCCCCGGATCATGCACTGGAACCTGACCCGGTTCGCCGAGACCCTGCTTCCCCTGCTGGCCCCGGATCAGGCGACAGCGGTCCGGCTGGCCCGGGAAATCCTGGCCGCGTTTTTTCAAACCTTCCGCGCCGCCTGGCTCGCGGGCATGCGGGCCAAACTGGGCCTGACCATGGAAGAGGCCAAAGACGAGGCATTGGTGCAGGACCTGCTGGACTGCATGCACCGCACCCGTGCGGACTTCACCAATACCTGGCGTGAGTTGGCCTTGAAAAACCTCCCCAGCAAACCCATTTTCCGCGATGCGGCATTTCTGGAATGGATGAAGCGATGGAGGGACAGGCTCCAGCAGCAGTCCGCGACGCCGGAGGAGGTTCGCACGCTGATGCAGGCCCACAGCCCCGCGGTCATCCCCCGCAACCACCGGGTGGAGGAGGCGCTGGACGCCGCGAACAACGAGGACTTCACAATCATGGAACGATTGCTTGCGATCCTGACCAGGCCGTACGACAATACGCCGGGCCAAGAGGAATACCGCAGCCCGCCTCCACCGTCATGGAGCGGTTATCGGACCTTTTGCGGGACGTAAGGGAGGCGGTGACTCACGCGAGCGGTTCCTTTTTCAGAAAAACGCTCCAGCCCGGAGCCCAATAAGAGATGTCGCCAGTTTTATGAATGGCGGACAGCCATGGGATTTTCTTGAAAAACCAGGGACTTCTCGCCCTCGCGCAGCAGGCTGATCATTCTGGCCAGGGACTGGTCGTGCAGTTCGTGGATGTAGTCCGGGCTCACGCAGGCCTTCTTGCGGCGGAAATTGAGCAGGGACAAAAAGACGAGGCTTTTGTAGATGCGCTTGTTGGTCTTGAAGGAAAAGATATAGCTGTCCAGGGAGCTCTCCAGGAACCGATCGTTGCGCCGCTGCACGGCCCGGCTGAAGCTCACCGACTGCAGCCAGTAGATCTTGTGGATCATGGCGTCGGCCTGCATTTCCAGCCAGGCATGGGAGACGTCCTGCTGCTCCTCCACCAGGATCCCGTGCGCCACGGTGTCCGCGGCCAGGTGGCACAGATACCCGTAAGCAAAGGCCTGTTCCGATTCGTTATGAGCCTGCTCCAGAAAACGCATTCCCGTGGCCCAGCTGTGGGGGCTTTTTTCCGCGGGCAAATGGCTCTTGCCCAGGATCATGTCCGCCATCAGGTTCCCGTACAAAAAATCCTGACGAAACCGGGTCATCAGGCTGAAAATCCCGGCAGGAATCAAAGCGGCGTAACCATACAACTCACTGGCGACATAGATGTGCGTCAGCGGCCCCCAGGCCCACGCCGTGGAAGGCACGACAAGCAAGGCGAGCAGGAAAAGCAGAAACTTGAAAAACATGACCGGCCGGCGACCTCCTGAAGATGAAGATGGACTTCTAGCCCATCAAGCAGTCCAATGCAAGGGATGCAGAACAAGGCCACCGGGCAGCAGTCAGCGGCGTCATGTCCCAGGCCAGGTCAAGGGCATGCGGAAAAGCAAATCGGTCAAAAACTTGACATGTGAAGATTCGAGAATATCCTCTCATGGTTCCGGCCAACCGAATTCCCGGACATTTCCGTTAAGGAGCTTCCCGACATGAGCGTTTCCTTCAAGGACTACTACAAGCTTCTGGACGTTTCCAAATCCGCCTCCCAGGATGAAATCGCCAAGGCTTTCAAAAAGATGGCCCGCAAGTACCATCCGGACCTCAATCCCAACGATCCGGAGGCGGAAAAAAAATTCAAGGAAATCAACGAAGCCTACGAAGTGCTCAAGGACCCGGAAAAACGCAAGCTGTATGACTCCCTGGGCCCGAACTGGCAGCACGGCCAGAATTTCCAGTCCCCGCCGGGATTCGATCCCAGCCGGTTCCGCTCCTATTCTTCCGGCGGCGGACCGCATTTCCAGGGCGGAGGATTCGGCGACTTCAGCGACTTTTTCGAGACCATTTTCGGCGGCCAGTTTCGCGGCCAGCAGGGCTTTGACAACCAGCAGTTCGGCTTCGGCGGTTTCGGCCGCCAGGCCAGGGGCCGGGATGCGGAAGTAAGCATGGAACTGCCCCTGGAGGACGCCTATCGTGGCGGTTCCAGGACTATTTCCTTTCAGGAGCAAGTGCCCGGCCCGGACGGCATGCCCCGCGTGGAAACCAAGTCCCTGCAGGTGAACATTCCGGCGGGCATCAAGAACGGCTCGCGCATCCGCCTGGCCGGACAGGGCTCGCCGGGCATGCGCGGCGGTCAGGCCGGGGACCTGTATCTGAAGATAACCATCGCGCCACACCCGCAGTTCAAGCTGGAAGGCAATTCCATCGTCTATGACCTGCCCCTGGCCCCCTGGGAAGCGGCCCTGGGCGCCAAGGTCCGGGTGCCGACCCTGGACGGTGCCGTGGACATGAACATTCCGCCGGGCACCAGCAGCGGCAGGAAGCTCCGGCTGCGGGGCAAGGGTCTGGGCAAGGGCGCGGACAAGGGTGATCAGTTGATCCGGGTGATGATCGCCGTACCGGACGTGCCCACGGACCAGGAACGCGGCCTGTGGGAGCAACTGTCCCGGGCGTCCCGGTTTCATCCCAGGGAACAATCGTAATCAAACCGAAGGGAGCAACGAGTTATGGTCCTGCGCATCAAGCTTGAACACGAAGATCTGCCCGCCCCCTCGGAACTGGTGATCTGGTCCCGGTTCGTGGAACTGACCGGCATCCATCCCTCCCGACTGGGAGAGCTTATCGAACTGGGCTGGATTTGTCCGGACAAAACCAATGAGCAGTGCTACCTGTTCCACCCCAAGGATGTGTTCAGGGTCAGCAAGCTGGAGCGGCTGTGTCGGGACTTCGAGTTGTCGGCCATGGCCGGAACGATCATCGTGGATCTCCTGGAGCGGATCGAAATCCTGGAGCAACAGGTCCGGGAAATGCGGCTGCTGCTCTAAAATCAGAAGATGAGCCATGGAAGTGTTGAGAGGATGAGACTGGCCAACGTTGCACGTTGTTCACCCGGTCCATTTCGCCCGCATCCTCCATTCAGCGACATGATAACAAAGGAATAATGCCATGGATATGAACAAATTCACCCAGAAATCCCAGGAAGCCCTTTCCGAGGCCCAGGCCGCGGCCGTGCGCTTCGGCCATCAACAGATCGACGTGGAGCATCTTTTGCTGGCCCTGGTCAGCCAGGAAAACGGGTTGGCGCCGCGGCTGCTGGATCGCGCCGGGGTCACGCCCCAAAATTATTTGCAAGCCCTGGAAGCCGAGCTGCGCAACATGCCCAAGGTCAGCGGCCCGGGCACGCAGCCGGGGCAGATCTACGTCACCCAGCGGCTCAACGCGGTCCTGCTCAAGGCCCAAGAGCAAGCCAAAAAGATGCAGGACGAATACGTCAGCGTGGAGCACGTGCTGCTGGCCATTCTGGAGGAACCCTCCGCCACCGCGGCCGGCCGGGTGAACAAGCAGTTCGGTCTGACCCCGGACCGCATCCTGGCCGTGCTCACCGAGGTCCGCGGCAACCAGCGGGTGACCTCGGCCAACCCCGAAGATACCTACGAGGCCTTGAAAAAATACGGCCGCGACCTGGTGGAGGAGGCACGCAAGGGCAAGCTGGACCCGGTCATCGGCCGGGATCAGGAAATCCGGCGCTGCATCCGCGTGCTCTCCCGCCGGACCAAGAACAATCCGGTCCTGGTGGGCGAGGCCGGGGTGGGCAAGACCGCCATTGTCGAAGGGTTGGCCCAGCGCATCCTGAAACAGGACGTGCCCGAAGGGCTCAAGGACAAGACCGTATTTTCCCTGGACATGGGTGCGCTCATTGCCGGGGCCAAGTACCGCGGCGAGTTCGAGGAACGGCTCAAGGCCGTGCTCAAGGAAGTCCAGCAGTCCGAAGGCCGGATCCTTTTGTTCATCGACGAGATCCACACCATTGTCGGCGCGGGCAAGGCCGAAGGGGCCATGGATGCGGGCAATCTGCTCAAGCCCATGCTGGCCCGGGGCGAACTGCACTGCATCGGCGCCACCACCCTGGACGAATACCGCAAGCACATTGAAAAGGACCCGGCCCTGGAACGCCGCTTCCAGCCCGTGCTGGTGGACGAGCCCAGCGTGGAAGACACCATCTCCATTTTGCGCGGGCTGCGCGAGCGATTCGAAGTGCACCACAAGGTACGCATCAGCGACAGCGCCATTGTCGAGGCGGCCGTGCTTTCCCACCGGTACATCACGGACCGCCAGCTGCCGGACAAGGCCATTGACTTGATCGACGAGGCCGGGGCCATGCTGCGCACGGAGATGGACTCCCTGCCTTCGGAACTGGACGAAATCAACCGTAAGGTCATGCAGCTGGAGATCGAACGGGAAGCCTTGAAGCGGGAAACCGACGAAAGTTCCAAGGACCGCCTGGACAAACTGGAAAAGGAGCTGGCCGACCTGAAGGAATCCCAAAGCGCGCTGCTGGCCCAGTGGGAAAAGGAAAAGCAGACCATTGACCAGCTGAGCAACGTCAAGGAGGAAATCGAGAAGGTCCGCCTGGAGATCGAGGCGGCGGAACGGGCCTATGACCTGAACCGGGTGGCTGAACTGCGTTACGGCAAGCTGGCTGAGCTGGAAAAGCTGCTGGCCGAACAGGACCATCAAATGACTGCGGAAGCGGGCGGGACGCGCATGGTCAAGGAGGAAGTCGGTCCGGACGACGTGGCCGAGATCATTTCCCGCTGGACCGGCATCCCGGTGTCCCGCCTGCTGGAAGGCGAACGGGAAAAGCTGCTGCGTCTAGGCGACGTGCTGCACGAACGCGTGGTCGGCCAGGACGAAGCCGTGGCCGCCGTGGCCGACGCCGTGCTGCGGGCCCGGGCCGGGCTCAAGGACCCCCACCGGCCCATCGGCTCGTTCATCTTTCTCGGCCCCACGGGCGTGGGCAAGACCGAGCTGTGCAAGACCCTGGCCCAGGCCCTGTTCGACACCGAGGAAAACATGATCCGCCTGGACATGTCCGAGTACATGGAAAAGCATACCGTGGCCCGGCTCATCGGCGCGCCCCCAGGGTACATCGGCTACGACGAGGGCGGCCAGCTGACCGAGGCCGTGCGGCGCAAGCCTTACAGCGTGGTCCTGTTCGACGAGGTGGAAAAAGCCCATCAAGACGTGTTCAACGCCCTGCTCCAGATCCTGGACGACGGCCGGCTTACGGACAGCCACGGACGCACCGTGGACTTCAAGAACACGATCATCATCATGACCTCCAATCTTGGCTCCCAGTTTCTTTTGGAAGGCATCAGCCCGCAAGGAGAGCTGCGGCCCGGGGTGCGCGAGGAGGTCATGGCCACGCTGCGCGCCCATTTCCGCCCGGAATTTTTAAACCGGGTGGACGAGGTGGTGCTGTTCAAACCGCTGCTTCTGGAGCAGATCAAGCTCATCATCGACCTCTTGCTCCAGGGTCTGCGCATCCGCCTGATTGACCGCAAAATCGAGATCCAGCTGACCGACCAGGCCCGGGAATTCATCGCCCGGGAAGCCTATGACCCCATCTACGGGGCCAGGCCGTTGCGCCGCTATCTGCAGGCCAGGCTGGAAACGCCGCTGGCCAAGGAAATCATTGCCGGGCGGATCATGGACGGCCAGACCGTACGCATTGACGTGGACGACCAGGGTCTGGTGCTGGCCAATGCATAACCAATGCGCAGACCGACGGAACCAGGTCGCGGCAAAACCGCTCCAAGAGTTCACGCCATCTCCGCGTTCCATCCTTTGCCTGGACATCGGCAGCGGCACCCAGGACGTGCTGCTGCACATCCTTGATGAACAGCAGGCAAACTGCCCCAAATTCGTGCTGCCCTCCCCGGCCAGGGTCGTGGCCGGGCGCATCGCGGCCTTGACCAAGGCCAAAAGGGCCATCTGGCTCTACGGCGACAACATGGGCGGCGGTTTCTTTTTTGCCGTGCGCCGCCATCTGGAACAGGGGCTGCCCCTGGCGGCCCATCCCGAGGCGGCTTTTTCCCTGGGAGACAATCCAAACAAGGTTCGGTCCATGGGCGTGGACCTGGCCTCTGACTGTCCAGCGGGCTATACCCCCTTGCATTTGTGCGACTTTGATCCGGGATTCTGGCAGACCTTTTTGGCCGCTGCCGGTCTGGACTATCCGGACCTGATCCTGGCCGCGGCCCAGGACCACGGCTTTCATCCCCAGGAAAGCAACCGCGTCGGCCGCTTTCGCTTGTGGCGGGATTTTCTGCTCCAAGCCGCAGGCAGACCCGAAGCCCTGGTCTTTGCCGACCCGCCCGCGCAGCTGACCCGTCTGCAAACCCTGAAGTCCCGCATCGGCGCTGGATTGGTGGCGGACACCGGCGCGGCCGCGGTCCTGGGCGCCCTGTACGAGCCCGAGGTCCGGCAGCGCCAGCACAGCCAGGGCGTGTGCGTGGTCAACGTGGGCAACAGCCATGTCCTGGGTTTTCTGCTTTTCCAGAACCAGATTTTGGGCGTGTACGAACAGCACACCCACGGTCGCGACCCGGAAGCCATCCTGGCCGACCTGGCCCTGTTCAAACAAGGCGAACTCAGCCATGAGCAGGTCATGGACCAGCACGGCCACGGCTGCCTGACCCTGGACCTGCCCGCCGAAGCCCAGGGTTTTGTCCCCACCTACGTGCTCGGCCCCCGCCGGGCGCTGCTGGCAAACAGCAAGGCGACCTTTCTCGCGCCCGGCGGGGACATGATGCTGGCCGGCTGCTTCGGCCTGCTCCAGGGCTGGAAGTATTTTTCGCCCAACAGCGACAATCCAAAGGCACGCCCAGTGCGATCCCAAAGTGATCCCCAAAATGATCATTGACAACTATGTCCAGGTTCGCCTATACACCTCCATTCCGGGCGGGAATGGGCGGATAGCTCAGCTGGGAGAGCATCGGCCTTACAAGCCGAGGGTCACAGGTTCGAGCCCTGTTCCGCCCACCATTCACAAGCGGGGCCGTAGTTAAGCTGGTTATAACGCCGGCCTGTCACGTCGGAGGGCGCGGGTTCGAGTCCCGTCGGCCCCGCCAGAATGCAAAACCCCCTCAAGGGGTTACGATAAAGGCTGGGAGGAAACTCCCAGCCTTTTTTGTGCTGTGAAGGAACTTCTTCCAGCACCTTTTCCTGCATACTTGAAGAAAATATCGTCACTGCCCTCTTGTGCCATTTCTTTTTTTCAAGTAGCCCAAAAGTACCTGTTGCGCGAACTCAAAGACCCGACTTGGGTGGTTATGCGCATCATTCACTATGTTTTGGATTTAGGCGCGGCGGAACGGACATCCTCTGAACAAGGCCGAAAAGCGGCCTCGGCTTGCAAGCGGTCAAACGTCAACTGGAGATTCTCGCATGGAAAACAAACTGTATGTCGGCAATCTTTCCTACTCAACCACCGAAGACGACCTGCGCAATTTGTTCGCGCAGGCGGGTTCGGTGCAGTCCGTAGCCTTGATCAAGGACCGCGATTCAGGCCGCTCCAAGGGTTTCGCCTTTGTGGAGATGAGCTCCGATGATGAGGCCCAAAAGGCTATTGAACAATTTCATGGGCAGGAATATCAGGGTCGCCCCTTGACCGTGAATGTGGCCCGGCCCAGGGAAGACCGCCCCCGCTATGACGGCGGTGGACGAGGCGGCCGCTCCGGAGGCCGGGGAGGCGGAGGCGGAGGCGGAAGACAGCGCGGCTGGTAACCGGTTCATTCGCAACAGCGCAAAAAACAAAAAGGCTGTCGCCGACCAAAGGTCGGCGACAGCCTTTTCCATGAGCATTTCAAAAAAATCATCTTTGTTCGTTAAGCAGCACCAAATCCCGTCCATCCTGCTCCTGCACAAATACGTCCACCTGCTCGGACAAAGAGGTGTTCACCTTCTTGCCCACATAGTCGGCGTGGATGGGCAGTTCACGGTGCCCCCTGTCCACCAGAACCAGCAATTCCACCCGCTGGGGCCGGCCATAATCGAGAATCGCCTCCAGGGCCGCGCGCACTGTCCGTCCGGTGAACAGGACGTCGTCCACCAGGACGATCTCGCTGCCGTCAACCTCGAAGGGAATATGGGTTTTGTGGATCTGCGGCTGATTCTCCAGGTGGGTCCAGTCGTCCCGGTACAGATTGATGTCCAGGCTGCCCAGGGGGATCTCCCGGTTGAGCCGCTGTTCAAGAAACGCCTTGAGCCGCTTGGCCAGTTCAACGCCCCGGCGCTGCACGCCCATCAAGGCCAGTCTGGCCCCGTCCCCATGACGCTCAATCACCTCATAGGCCAGTCGCTCCAAGGCGCGGCGCACCTCCTGGTCATTGAGCAACACCTTGCCGTTGTTCGGTATCATCTGCGCTGCCTGTGTATTCATTTTTGTCATCCATGCGTCTGATCAGAAAAACCAGGGGTGCTCCCTTGGGCACGGCCTGCCGTGTTTTGGCCCAGCCGCCCGTGATGACGGAATGCGACATCGCCAAGCGACACAATCAAAAAGCGGGACAAACCCCGGTCAAGCCGTTGGTATTCACAGGAATGCTAAAAACAGGTATCCTGCATATTCAAATCCGGAGGACCAAACAATCCCTCATGACTTTAAGGATACCCACCTCGTCTCAGAACTGCAAGGAAAGACCATGAACAACATTTTTGCCGACACCTCCAGCACCTCAAATTTGCAAAAATCCGAATTCGCTGTTCAGGGCATGACCTGCGCAGCGTGCGTGCGGCGGGTGGAAAACGCCGTTTCCGAACTGGATGGCGTGCGCAGCGTTTCTGTGAATCTGGCCACGGAAAACATGACCGTGGAGTGGGACCCGGAAAGGATCACGCCGGAGCATATCGCCGATGCCGTGGCCCAAGCCGGATATTCCCTGATCCTTGAAAACATCTCCGACAAGATTGAACTGGCCGTCAAGGGCATGACCTGCGCAGCGTGCGTGCGGCGGGTGGAAAACGCCATCACGGCCTTGGATGGCGTCAAATCGGCCTCCGTGAATCTGGCATCCGAAACCGCCCAAGTCCATGTCGCACCGGAAAAGGTCAGTCCGGACGACATCATCCAGGCCGTGCGGGACGCCGGCTACGACGCCTTCACCCTGCACGACAGCCAGGGCTCCATGACAGAGATCCAGCGCCGGGAAATGGAGGCCCGGCTTGCGGCCATGCGCTCCAAGCTGCTTCTGGCCGCGGGGTTCGCCGTGCCCCTGTTCATCGTTTCCATGGGCGAAATGGTCGGCCTGCCCATGCCCGGCTTCTTGAGCCCCCATCGCTCCCCCCTGACCTTTTCCCTGGTCCAGTTCCTGTTGACCCTGCCGGTGCTTTGGGCCGGCCGCGAGTTCTATTTGCGGGGCTTTCCCAATCTTTGGAAACGGGCCCCGAACATGGATTCGCTGATCGCCGTGGGCACGGGCGCGGCCTTTGCCTACAGCACCTGGAACCTCGTGGAGATCGCCCTGGACCATGAACCCATGGCCAGGGCCATGGATCTTTATTTTGAATCCGCCGCGGTGATCATCACCCTGGTCATGCTCGGCAAATTTCTGGAGACCCGCTCCAAGGCGCGCACATCGGACGCCATCCGGCAGTTGATGGCGCTGACTCCCAAAACAGCCACCCGTATCCGGGAAGGCCGCCAGGAGATCATCGCCCTGGAGCAGATCCGTCCCCGTGACGTCCTTTTGATCAGGCCCGGCGAACGCATCCCGGTTGACGGCCGACTCAGCCAAGGGCAAACAAGCGTGGACGAGTCCATGCTCACCGGGGAAAGCCTGCCTGTGAACAAAAAGCAGGGAGACGCCCTGATCGGCGGGACCCTCAACGCCCACGGCTCCATCCACATGATCGCCGAGCGCATCGGCCGGGACACGATCCTGGCCAGGATCATCCGGCTCGTCCAGGAAGCCCAGGGCTCCAAGGCGCCCATTGCCAGCCTGGTGGACCGCTTAAGCCTCTATTTCGTGCCCGCCGTGATTGGCGTGGCCATTTTTGCCGGCCTGAGCTGGTATTTCATCGCCAGTGAGCCCTTCACCTTTGCCCTGCGCATCTTCATCGCCGTGCTGGTCATTGCCTGCCCCTGCGCCATGGGCCTGGCCACACCCACGGCGATCATGGTCGGCACTGGCCGCGGCGCCCAGCTCGGCATACTCATCAAGGGCGGCGAAGCCCTGGAAACCGCGCGTTCCATCCAGGCGGTGGTGCTGGACAAGACCGGGACCTTGACCCAGGGCCAGCCTGCGGTCACGGACGTCATCCCCTTGCCGGGCCAACCCCTGGATGCCGGAAGTCTGCTGCGGCTGGCCGCGGCTGCGGAATCGCGCTCCGAGCACCCCCTGGCCAAGGCGGTGGTCCGCTCCGCCAAGGAAAGGGGACTGGGCGAATTGGCCGTTGAAGACTTCGAGTATCTCCCCGGCCAGGGCATCAAGGCCAGGGCGGACGGACACGACCTGCTCCTGGGCAACGTACAATTCATTCTTCAGCGCGTTGCCCCGGATTTTGACGCAGATCAATTACCGGCCAAGGCCGTTGACGTATCCAGTTCGGGCAAGACCGCGCTGTTCATGGCCGTGGACGGCAGACCCGCCGCAGTGCTGGGCATCGCCGACCGCATCAAGCCCGAGGCCAGCGAGGTCGTCGCTGCTCTGAAGCGCTTGGGCCTGCGAGTGGTCATGCTCACCGGCGACAACACGCAAACCGCCAGGGCCGTGGCAGCCCAGGCGGGCATCCAGGAAGTGCGGGCCGAAGTGCTTCCGGAGAATAAGGCCGAGGAAATCAAGGGATTGCAAGAACAAGGGCTGAAAGTGGCCATGGTCGGCGACGGCATCAACGACGCCCCGGCCCTGGCCCAGGCGGATTTGGGCGTGGCCATGGGCACGGGCATTGACGTGGCCGTTGAATCCGGGGACATGGTGCTCATGAGCGGCAACCTCTCGGGCTTGATCACGGCCCTCGCCTTAAGCCGGGCCGTGGTGCGCAACATCAAGCAAAACCTGTTCTGGGCCTTTGCTTACAACGTGCTGGGCATCCCCGTGGCCGCGGGACTGCTGTACGCCTTTGGCGGACCGACTCTCAGCCCGATGATCGCCGGCGGGGCCATGGCCATGAGCTCGGTCTCCGTGGTCAGCAATGCCCTGCGCCTCCGCGCCTTCCAGCCGGAAGGCGCCAAGCGCCGTTGATCCGCCGGATTGTTGTCAGGACCGTCATGAGAATTTATATCATTTGACAAACCATATCGGCGTATTTATCTATTCCCCAGTTCACCACAAATCCACTTGGAGGTTAGATTGTTATGCTTGAATTGACGCACAGCGCTAAACAGCAACTGGACAATTATTTCGAAGGCAAGGATGCCTCGGCCATCAGGGTGTACATGGCGCCCGGCTGAGGCGGGCCAAAATTGGCTCTTGCTCTGGATGAGCAGAGGGATAACGACAGCATCCATGAAATCAGCGGATACACGTTTGTTGTGGAAAAGGATTTGATCACCAACGCCGGCGCCATCAAGGTGGACATGACCCCCTACGGCTTCTCGGTGACCTCCGAGGTCAATCTGGGCGGGGGCGGCGGTTGCAGCGGCAGCTGCTCATCGTGTTGATCGCGTTTTCCACCTCGACCCGCATAAAAAAGCGCGCCTGAAACGGGCGCGCTTTTTTATGCGGTCAAACGTCAATCATAGCTGCGTTCGTCCAGCAATGCCGGAACATCAGGGGCAAGGCTTTGCCCGGACGACAGGACTTGCAGCTCCGGCCGCAGCTTGAGCTGTTCCTGGAAAGCATTGCGCAACGCGTCCACATCAACCGGTTCACTCAGCTCCAGCACCAAGGACAGCCTGTCCTTGCCTTTGGGGTTGGTCACCCGCACTTGCCATCGCCGGACAGCCGGATAATCGGCCATGACTTGGCCCACTTGGTGGGGATAGATAAACTGTCCCTTGACCTTGGCCGTGTCGTCGGCCCTGCCGAGGATTCCGGCCAGCTTGCTCGAGGTCCGGCCGCACGGGCAGGGAGCTGTGACCAGCCTGGACAAATCGCCCGTGGCAAAACGGATCAGCGGATACACGGGATTGAACGGAGTGACCACCACTTCTCCAACCTCGCCCTCGGGCAGCGGCATGCCGGACTGGGGATCGCAAATCTCCACCAGACAACGCGAGGAGACGTGCATGCCCCCCAGATGAAAACATTCGTAGGCCACGCACCCCAAATCCGCCGTGCCATACCCTTGTCGCAAGGTCATCCCAAAAGACTGTTCCATTTCCTCGCGCAAACCCTCGGTCAGGCGCTCCGCCGCGACAAAGGCGGTCTGCAAATGAAAATCCGCGCGCGGATCAAACCCCTGGGCCACGGCCCGGTCCCGGATGATGCGTAAAAAACTGGCCATGCCCACAAAACCGGTCACCGGCCAGGCGGTCATGATTTCCACCTGCTGAGCGGTATTTCCCGGCCCCGCAGGGATGACCGCGCATTCCAGCTCGCGAAGCGGCTCCTCGAGCATCAAGCCCGCCGGGGTCAGATGATAGCCAAAGGTCATCTGCACCAGGTCGCCCCGGCGAAACCCGGCGGCAAAAAACGCTTCTGCCCAGCCCCAGTAGTTTCGCCCCAGCCCTTCAGGATCAGCAATGGGGCCTGGCGAAAAGTAAAGCCTCCGCAACGCACCCAGATCCACGGTGAGCAGACCGCCCAAACGCGGTCCCAAACGCTGCAGGGCGATCAAGTTTTTTTTGCGCAACACCGGGATGCGCCCGAATGCATCCCAGCTGCGCAGATCCTCGGCAAACATGCCCGCGTTCTCCAGGCGCTTTCTGAATGCGGGTGCGGTGTGCCAGGCATCTTGAAGCAACCCTTGAACAGCATCCCACTGCCGAATCCGGCGCTGCTCACCCTCTTCCAGTTCCAACCCGTGATACACCCCCTGCCGACGATCAGAAATATCGGCCATGTGCCCCTCCTTTCCAACTCCTGATTTGATTTGGCGGCCCCCCGAACACCGAAGAACAGCCGACTTCGGCTGAACGGCAACATCTTTCCTGGAAAATATCCTACCCGCCGGGCCGGTTTTGCTCAACTCCAAAACGTGTTTTCCCGATTCAAAGAGCGCATCCTGCTTTGCACACCGAGTCTTTCTCCGCGGCAATGCCAGAGTATTTCAATAACCACCGGCTTTCCTTGCGAATTCCATTGACAGCGCTGTTTTGTTCATGGCAATGTTTTGCTTTCCGTTCATGCTCCCCAACGCCTTGTCCGTTTCAAGCCCGCGGTCTGTGATGGAAACGCCCTGGGAATGAGACCGACAGTGAGGGAGTTATGTTCGAAAATCAATGGATGATCGATGTTTGTGGTGTTTCCAGTCCCAACCAGCACATCAACAACGTGGAGGAATGCAATGAACGTAACGAGTTGGATGAAGGTTGTCGCGGCCGCATGTCTGCTGCTTTTGACTGCTTCCCCGGCCTGGGCCCAAAAGATCAAGATCGCCGTAGCCGCCCCCTTGACCGGACCAGCGGCGTCTTATGGCGAGAACATCAAGTCCGGGGTGGAAACCCAGGTCGAGGAGATCAACGCCGCCGGAGGCATCAACGGCGTCAAGGTGGAAATCGCCTATTTCGATGAACTTTGCGATCCCAAGGAAGCCGCCACCGTGGCCCCGAGCATTGTCCGCGACAAGGATATCGTCGGCGTGGTCGGCCATGTCTGTTCCTCCGCGCACTTAGCGGCTCTGCCCACCTATGTGCGCAGCGGCATGCCGGTCATTTCGCCCACGGCCACCAATGTGACCATCAGCGATCAGAACGCGGACCGCAACGGCCTGGTGTGGTCCTTCCGCAACGTGTACCTGGACGACTATCAGGGCTACTTTTTGGCCCATTACGCCAAAGAGATTCTCGGTCTGGAGCGTATTGCCGTTTTTTATGAAAATAACGACTACGGCATCGGCCTCAAGGACGCCTTTGTCAACGAAGCGAAAAACATCGGCCTGAACGTGGTCGGCGAGGAAGGATACGTCAAGGGCGCCACGGACTTCACCCCGCAGCTGACCAAACTCAGAGGCGGCAATCCCGACGGCTTGTTCATTTCCGGCTACTACAATGAAGGCGCCCTGATCGCAGCTCAAGCCGAGAACCTGGGCATGAACGTGCCCAAGTTCGGCGCCGACGGTCTGGATAACGTGGACTACATCAACCTGGGCGGCGCAGCGGCCAACAACACTTACATGACCGTGCCCTTCCTGGCCGCTGCTGCTCCGGAACAGGCCCAGGGCTTCATCCAGAAGTTCGAGGACAAGTACCAGCGCGACCTGGACTGGATGAGCGCCAATGCTTATGACGCCGCCGGCATGTTCGCTGCAGCTGTGGCCGCTGTTGGCGCGGACCGTGCCAAGATCAGGGATTACCTGGCCGCCATCGACAGCCCGGAAAAAGCCTATGTCGGCATTACCGGCCCCACCTACTTCAATGCCAAGGGCGATCCGGAAAAAAACGCTTTTGTGAAAATGGTCAAGGACGGCGCCTTTTCTGCCGCTCCCAAGCAGATGCAATAGCAGCGATGATCCGATAATTCCGAAACAGGCTGGGGGCACCCAGCCTGTTTCGGTTTCGTGCAACCCCGCCCCCATCGGCTGGAGAACTCCTTGCTTGAACAACAACTTATCAACGGCCTGACCCTCGGCCTGATCTACGCGCTGATCGCCGTGGGCTACACCATGGTCTACGGCGTGATTCAGCTGATCAATTTTGCTCATGGTGAAATATACATGCTCGGGGCGTTTTTTTGCGTAACCTTTATCACCGCGGTGGGCTTGCCGTTCTACGTAGCCATTTGCATGGCCATGATCTGCTGTTCCTTGTGCGGCATTCTTTTGGACATCATCGCCTACCGCCCTTTGCGCAAGGCGCCGCGTCTGGCCGCGCTGATCACGGCCATCGGCATGTCCATTTTTCTCCAGAATTTGGCCTTGATCATCTGGGGCAGCCGCTCCAAACCGTTCCCGCAAATGGCGGTCCCAGGCTATCTCAAGGAAAAGGCGCTGGTCATGGGAGACATCAGCCTGACCTGGCTGCAGCTCTTCATCTTTGCCGTGGCCATCAGCATGATGTTCGGCCTGTTTTTGATCATCAACAAGACCCGCATCGGCACGGCCATGCGCGCCCTGTCCCAGAACAAGACTGCGGCCGCACTCATGGGCATCAACGTCAACTTCGTGATCTCCTTCACCTTTGCCCTGGGATCGGCCATGGGCGCGGTGGCGGGGATTCTGGTTTCAGTCTATTATAATACGCTTTATCCCACCATGGGATACACCGCCGGGGTCAAGGCCTTTGCCGCGGCCGTGCTCGGGGGGATCGGCTCCGTGCCGGGCGCCATGGTCGGGGGGATCGTCCTGGGCGTGGCCGAGGCCCTGGGCGCGGGCTACGTTTCCTCCCTGTACAGGGACGGCGTGGCCTATGCCGTGATGATCGCGGTGATCATCTTCCGCCCGTCGGGCATCCTGGGGAGATCCGTAATCGACAAGGCGTGAGCGCGGGGATCAAAGAACCGATTCCGGACTGTTGATGAGAAATTGCTTACAATTATTAACCGCACCAAAAGCGAACACCACATTGTGACCAAAGGAAAATTACTGCTGCTGTTCATCGGGGCTGGACTGCTGACGTATCCCCTTTTGCCCCTGTCCAGCGACTATGTCCTGCATGTCATGACCCTGGCCATGGTGTACATGATCCTGGCCATGGGCTTGAACATCGTGCCGGGGTTTTGCGGCCTGCTCGACCTTGGCTATGTGGGCTTCTACGGCATCGGCGCCTACACTGCGGGCCTGCTGACCATTCATTACGGCCTGCCCTTTTGGGTCATCGTGCCTCTGGCCGCCCTGAACGGCGCGCTATGGGGCGTGCTTTTGGGCGCACCGACCCTGCGCCTGACCGGGGACTATTTTGCCATTGTCACCTTTGGTTTTTCGGAATTGGTGGTCCTGTTTTTGACCAATGAAATCTGGCTCACCCGGGGACCTCTCGGCTTACCCGGCATCCAGCCCATAACTTTGAATCTGAGCTGGCTGAACAAGGCCTGGTATTTTGAATTCTACGAAAAGACGCCGAATTTTTACATCGCCGCCCTGATGGTGGCGCTGGTGTATTTCATCATGTGCCGCATGGAGGATTCCCGTCTGGGCCGGGCCTGGTACGCCATCCGCGAGGATCCCCTGGCCGCGGCAAGCTGCGGCGTGAATATCCTCAACTACAAGGTCATCGCCTTTGCCATCTCCGCAGGCATCGGCGCTGTGGGCGGCTGTTTTTACGCCCGCTGGAGCATGTTTCTCTCCCCGGACATGTTCAAGTTCTGGGAATCCTTTCTGGTCCTGTGCATGGTGGTCCTGGGAGGGCTTGGGAACATCAAGGGCGCCCTGCTGGGCGCTGTGATCCTGGTTTGTCTGGGTGAAATCCTGCGCGAATCCCTGACCGCCATCGGCCTGCCCGCGGAAACCCGGTTCATCGCCTATGGCTTGATCATGGTGCTGATCATGCGCTTCAAGCCGTCCGGCTTCTTCCCGGCCGTCGCGTCCAGCGGACGCTCCAACCCTCTGTTGATCGACCTGCAAAAACGTCTCGCAGCAGGCGCTGCTGCCAAGGAAAAATCACGTGACTCCGCTGCTTAAGATCGACGGGGTCAGCAAACGCTTTGGCGGACTGATGGCCCTGGCCGACATCTCCTTTGATGTTCATGAAAAGGAGATCCTTGGGCTGATCGGCCCCAACGGCGCGGGCAAAACCACCATATTCAACTGCATTGCCGGAGTGTACAAACCCACCAGCGGCGATATTGTTTTCACCCCAGGCGATACATCCATTCGCATCAACGGGTTCAAGCCGGAAAAAATGACCGAGCTGGGCATTGCCAGGACGTTTCAGAACATCCGCTTGTTCACGTCGCTGACGGTTTTGGACAATATCCGCATCGCCCGCCATTGCCGAACCAAAGCCAATTTTCTTCGCTCCGTGCTGCGCACGCCGTTCCAAAAAAGCGAGGAGAAAAGCATTGTCGAGGATTCCATGCGCTGGCTGGAGTTCGTCGGGCTGGCCTCCCAGGCCCTGTCCGATGCCAGCAGCCTCTCCTACGGCAACCAGCGCCGCCTGGAAATCGCCCGGGCCCTGGCCACGGAACCGAAACTGCTGTTGCTGGATGAGCCGGCCGCCGGCATGAACCCCAAGGAAACTCGAATCCTTGTGGACCTGATCCACGCCATCCTGGATGCCGGAATCTGCGTCATGCTCATTGAGCACGACATGAAGCTGGTGATGAGCATCTGTGAACGCCTCGTGGTTTTGGACCACGGAACACTGATCGCCGAAGGCGGCCCCAGGGACATCCGTGAGAACCCGCGGGTCATCGAGGCCTATCTGGGCAGGGGGGCTGCGGGCAATGCTTGAAATGTGGGGCGTGCAGGCCTATTATGGAAATATTCAGGCTTTGAAGGACATCAGTCTGAGCGTGCAGGCCGGGGAAATCGTCACCTTGATCGGCGCCAACGGAGCCGGCAAGTCCACCACCTTGATGACCATCTCCTCGGTGGTGGCCGTGCGGGCCGGTTCCATCTCCTTTGAAGGCCAGGACATCACCAAAATGTCCACTGACAGGGTGGTCGGCCTGGGCATTACCCAGGTTCCGGAGGGCAGAATGATTTTTCCGGCCCTGACCGTGCTGGAAAATTTGCGTATGGGCGGATACTTGCGCAAGGACAGGGACGGGCTGAAGGAAGACGAAGAGCACGCGTTCCAGTTGTTTCCCATTCTCAAGGAACGGCGTCGGCAGCACGGCGGAACCCTGTCCGGCGGCGAGCAGCAGATGCTGGCCATAGCCCGGGCCCTGATGGCCCGGCCAAGGCTGTTGCTGCTGGATGAACCCTCCCTGGGCTTGGCACCCATTGTTGTGGAGAACATTTTCGAGGTCATCGCCCAGATCAATGCCGAGGGCACAACCATCCTGCTGGTGGAACAAAACGCCCAGATGGCGCTTCAAGTCGCCCATCGAGGCTATGTCCTGGAAACAGGCCGGGTGACCATGTCCGGCACCTCGTCCGAACTGCTGGCCGACCCCAAGGTCAGGGAAGCATATTTGGGCATGGATTGAACCATTGACAAGAGGGATGGCCTGCTCTGGCGATACATGGGGCCCGGCACGCTTCTGCCGGTCCTGGAAAGTCGGATTGGCTGGCCCACAACTCCTGTCCTGATTGCATTACAGTAAATCACCGCAACCCGCGTTTTCCAAAATACCGAACACGAACCCATCCCCACGCATGAATCTGCGAAAAGGTACCGCCATGGAGATCACGACTGCTATTCCCTTTGGCTTGACTTTTGACGACGTCCTGCTTGTCCCCTGCTATTCGGAAGTGTTGCCGGACCAAGCGGATGTTCGCACCCGCATCACCCCGGAGATTGAACTGAACATTCCCCTGGTCAGCGCGGCCATGGACACGGTCACGGACGCACGCATGGCCATATCCATGTCCAGGAGCGGAGGCCTCGGCATCATTCACAAAAACATGCCCATCGAGCGTCAAAAAATCGAGGTGGAAAAAGTCAAAAAATCCGAAAGCGGCATGATCATCGATCCCGTAACCATTCACCCCGACGATACCGTGGGCCGGGTTCACGAACTGATGAGCGATTACCGCATTTCGGGTTTGCCCGTGGTCAAGGACGACCACCTCGTGGGCATTGTCACCAACCGGGACGTGCGTTTTGTCACGGACATGGACACCAGGGCCAGCGAGGTAATGACCAGCGAGAACCTCATCACCGTGCCGGTTGGCACAACCCTGGACCAGGCCAAGGATCTGCTGCACAGGAACCGCATCGAGAAACTGCTCGTGATCGATGAACACCAGAAGCTGCGCGGCCTGATCACCATCAAGGACATTGAAAAGGTCAAAAAATACCCCATGTCCTCCAAGGACGCCGTAGGCCGCCTGCGGGTGGGGTGCGCCATCGGCGTCGGCCCGGACCGCGAAGCAAGGGTGGAAACGCTGCTGGCGGCCGGGGCCGACCTGTTCGTGGTGGACTCGGCCCATGGACATACCAAAAACATCCTGGACACGGTCAGGGCCGTGAAATCCAGCTTTCCCCAATGCCAACTTGCCGCAGGCAACGTGGCAACCTATGAGGGTGCGAGGGACCTCATCCGGGCCGGCGCGGACTGCATCAAGGTCGGCATAGGCCCTGGCTCCATCTGTACCACGCGTATCGTGGCCGGGGTCGGAGTACCCCAGGTTACGGCGATCATTGAGGCGGTCAAGGCCTGTCGCGAGGCGGACAAATGCCTGATCGCGGACGGCGGGATCAAGTTTTCCGGGGACATTGCCAAAGCCATTGCCGCCGGCGCGGATTGCGTGATGATCGGCAGTTTGTTTGCCGGAACAGAGGAAAGTCCGGGAGAAACCATCCTGTATCAGGGCCGATCCTACAAAATTTACAGGGGCATGGGCTCAATCGACGCCATGCGCGACGGCAGCTCGGACCGTTACTTTCAGGAAAAATCCTCCAAACTTGTTCCGGAGGGGATTGTCGGCCGGGTGCCTTACAAGGGCCCGGTGGCCGAAAGCATCTACCAACTTGTGGGGGGCTTGCGCTCCGGCATGGGCTATTTGGGGTGCGCCAGCCTCAGGGATCTCCAGACCAAGGCTCGTTTTTTACGCATCTCTCCGGCCGGCTTGCGTGAAAGCCATGTGCATGATGTGATCATCACCAAGGAAGCGCCCAATTACCGGGTGGAGGATTTTTCATAACTGAAGGGTGCACGGCTTTTTCAGTTTTTACACATCAAACGGAATGCATCAGGCATAAAACCATCCATGACCCACAATAGTTCAGTCATCATCCTGGATTACGGCTCCCAGTACACTCAGCTCATTGCCCGCAGGGTGCGAGAGGCCGGGGTGTATTCTGAAATCCATCCCTGCACCATCAGCGCCACGGAACTGAAAGCTTTTTCACCCAGCGCGCTGATCCTTTCCGGCGGTCCGGCCAGCGTCAGCGCAGCCGATGCCCCTGGCTTGGCTCCGGAGATATTGACCTGGGGCGTACCCGTACTGGGCATCTGCTACGGTATGCAGCTCATGGCATCCACCGAAGGGGGGCAGGTCGTTCCGGCCCAGGACCGGGAATACGGACGAGCCGAATTGTTCATCAGCCAAGATTGTGCGCTGTGGAACGGAATCAGCCGGACGGACGGGCTCAAGGTCTGGATGTCCCATGGAGACAAGGTGATCGCCACGCCTCCCGGCTTTGCCGTGCTGGCCCGCACGAGCAGGGTGGCCGTGGCGGCCATGGCCGATGTTGAACGCAAACTCTACGCCCTGCAGTTTCATCCAGAAGTTGTGCATACCGAAGACGGGGACGTTATCCTGCGCAACTTCCTGTTCCGTATCGCCGGCTTGAAGCCCACTTGGAACATGGCCGCCTTTCTGGAAGAGAACGTGACCGCCCTGAGCAGGAAACTGGGAAAGCAGGACCAAGTCATCTGCGCACTGAGCGGCGGCGTGGACTCCACCGTGGTCGCGCTGATGCTGCACAAGGCCATTGGCGGACGACTGCACTGCGTGCTGGTGGACACCGGCCTGCTACGCCTCAACGAAGGCGAGGAGATCGTGGCCTACCTGCGCCAGCACTTCGAACTGAACCTGAACTATGTCCAGGCCCAGGACCTTTTTCTGTCCCGGCTTCGCGGCGTTGTGGACCCCGAGCAAAAACGCAAGATCATTGGTCACACGTTCATCGAAGTGTTTGAACAAGAAGCCCGCAAGATCCCCGGCATCAAATACCTGGCCCAGGGCACGCTCTATCCGGACGTGATCGAGAGTGTCTCCTTCAAGGGGCCCTCCGCAGTGATCAAAAGCCACCACAATGTGGGCGGATTGCCGGAAAAGATGAACCTCGAGCTGATCGAACCGTTGCGCGAACTGTTCAAGGACGAAGTGCGCAAGGTCGCACTGGAACTTGGCCTGCCGGACTTCATCGTCTGGCGCCACCCGTTCCCCGGGCCAGCCTTGGCCATCCGCGTGCTGGGCGAAGTCACCCGGGAACGCCTGGACATTCTCCGACAGGCGGATAAAATCGTGCACAACGAGTTGATGGCCTCGGGCTGGTATGCGAAGGTATGGCAAGGATTCGCAGTGCTTTTGCCGCTCAAGACCGTTGGCGTGATGGGTGATGAACGTACCTACGAACATGTCATCGCCCTGCGCATTGTGGACAGTGTTGACGCCATGACCGCGGACTGGTCCAGGGTGCCCTCGGAAATCCTGGCCAAGATGTCCAACAGAATCATCAATGAAGTCAGAGGCGTAAACCGGGTGGTCTTGGACATTTCCTCCAAACCGCCCAGCACCATTGAATGGGAATAATCACAGGATCACATTATGTTCGGCATTGGCACCACGGAACTGATCATCATCTTGCTTGTGGCCCTGGTTATCCTCGGCCCGGCGAAGTTGCCCACCATTGCCCGTTCCCTGGGCAAGGCCCTGGGAGAATTTCGGCGTGTGACCACGGATGTGCAGCGGACTTTGAATCTGGAAGCTGCCCGGATCGAGGAGGAGGAAAAACACAAAACCAAACCAAAACAGTCGCCAAAAGCTGAATCCAAGCCGGAACCCGCGGACGTCCCGCCGCCCGGTTCCGCAGACTCCGATCCGTATGCCGCGCAAAAGGCCGAAAAAGACTCCGCACCTGTCGACAAAGCCCCCCCATCACAAAAAACAGATCAAAAATCCGAGGAAAAGGCATGAGCGAAGCCCCCCAGCAGCAGGAACGAACCGGGGAACTGAAAGAAATGACGCTCATGGATCATTTGGGCGAGTTGCGCGACCGGCTGGTCAGATCGTTCATCGCCGCTCTGGTGGGTTTTTTTGCTTGCTACGCCTTTTCCAAAGATCTTTTCAGGCTGATGATGGCTCCGCTTTTGGAGGTCATCCCCCCGGAAAGCCACCTGATCTTCACGGCCCTGCCCGAGGCCTTTTTCACCTACATCAAGGTGGCCTTTGTGGCCGGATTGTTTCTGGTCAGCCCGTATATTTTTTACCAAATCTGGCAATTCATTTCCCCCGGGCTGTACGAGCAGGAACGGAAATACATCATTCCCATTGCCATGCTGTCCGCCGTGTTCTTTGTCTCCGGCGCCCTGTTCGGCTATTTCATTGTTTTCCCCTTTGGCTTTGAGTTTTTCATGGGCTATGCCGACGACCTGATCAAACCCTTGCCCAGCCTGCGGGAATATTTCAGCTTTTCCCTGAAGCTGCTGCTGGCCTTCGGCCTGATTTTCGAGCTGCCCCTGTTTATTTTTTTCCTGGCCAGGCTGGGACTGGTCACGGCCGCCTCTTTGCGCAAAAAACGCAAATACGCTTTTCTTTTCGCCTTTGTCATCGCCGCCATTCTCACTCCGCCGGACGGCATCACCCAGATCCTGATGGCCGGACCGCTGATGATTCTCTACGAAATCAGCATCTATGTGGCCCTGGTGTTCGGCAAGAAAAAGCCCCCTGCTGAGCCGGACGAGAAGGAGGAGGCGTAATGGACGCCCCCGTGCAAAGCATGACCGGATTCGGACGCCTGCGCAGCCAGGAGGCCGGATGGGACCATACCTGGGAAGTGCGCACGGTGAACAGCCGCTATCTGGAAATCAAATGGCGCATTCCTCCCTCGTGCCGGAGGTTGGAGGGCGAATGGGACAAGCTGGTGCGCACGTATCTGACCCGAGGTCGGGCGGACATCAGCCTGGACATGCGCCTGCTCACGCCCGAGGCTGCCGGCCCGACCCTGGACAAGGCACAAGCCTTGGGCATGATTGATCAGTTGCGGCTTCTGGCCGACACCTCAGGTCGGCCATACCACCCTGATCTCAACTTTCTTGTCCTGGTTCCATTTTTGTGGCGTGATTCCATTGGCGATCTTTCCGAAGACCTGGTTTCCTCCCTGAGCCAAGGCTTGCGTTTGGCCATTGAGGACCTTTGCCGATCCAGGGTCAGGGAAGGCCGGGTCCTGGTCGCGGACATCACCGCGCGCCTGGAGCGAATGACCAGCATTGCCGCTCATATCCGCTCCCTCTCAACGGAGTTGGCCCCAAACCGCATGGAATCCCTGCACGAAAAGGTCAATGCCCTGCTTTTGCCCCATGAAAAATGCGTGGACGACGCGCGCCTGCTCCAGGAGCTGGCATTTCTCGCCGATCGTCTGGACGTCAGCGAGGAGTTGACCAGGCTTGACGAGCACCTTCGGGAAGCCCGGCGCATTCTGGCGAAAGCACCTGATCCCGGCAGACGGCTGGACTTTCTCTTTCAAGAATGCTTGAGAGAGATAACAACCTGTGGGAACAAGACCCAGGACGCCTTTATCAGTCACCAAGTCGTTGAATTCAAGACGGAACTGGAAAAATGCCGCGAACAGGTCCAGAATCTGGAATAGCCACTCCAATCAACAGAACAGGAATACACCCCATGTCCAAGACAAGCCTTTTGAACATTGGTTACGGTAATTTTGTCGTCAGTTCCCGGATCATCACCATTGTCAACCCGACTTCCTCGCCCATGCGCCGCCTGCGGGAAGAGGCCAAAGCGGACAAACGGCTGATCGATGCGACCCAAGGCCGTAAAACACGCTCCATTGTCGTCACGGATTCCAACCATGTAATCCTCTCCGCCATTCAGGCCGAAACCATCGGCCAGCGTTTTGCCACCAAGGAGGACGACACAGAGGAGGACAAATAGTTTGCCGGAGATGCGACTTGGTCTGCTTCTGGTCATCAGCGCGCCATCAGGCACGGGGAAAAGTACGCTGATCCGCAGGCTCTGCGCGGAATTCCCGCGCCTGGCCTTTTCCATTTCCTACACCACGCGCGCGCCCAGGGCCGAAGAAGTCAACGGCCGCGAATATTATTTCATCTCCGAGCAGGAATTCACCGGACTCCGGGAACAAAACATCCTCGCGGAATGGGCCGAGGTACATGGCCATCATTACGGCACCCCTCGCCCCGCGGTGCTGGACATGCTCGCCCAGGGCCGCGACGTCCTGTTCGACATCGATATCCAGGGGGCGAGGCAGCTGCAAAAAGTCTTTGCACATGGCGCCTTTGTCTTTCTTCTGCCCCCCTCCAAACATGCCTTGGAGCAACGATTGCAACGGCGGGGCACGGAAGACCGGGAAACCCTGGCCAGAAGGCTGGGCAACGCCCGAAAGGAAATTGAGCAGGCTGTTTTTTTTGACTTTCAGATTGTCAACGATGATTTGGAACAAGCCTATCATGAGCTGCGGGCGGTCTATTTGGCCGAGAGCTTGCGGTCGCGCTGCAACCCCACCCTGGCTGAAACCATTTTAGCGACCTGGGACGAGGATGGCTGAGCTGATCGTCGCCCTGGACTACCCTGAATTATCCTTGGCGCTCAACCTTGTGAAAAGCCTCCAGGGCCGGGTCGCTTGGTTCAAGATCGGGCTGGAACTCTTCTCCAGCCACGGCCCCGAAGCCGTGCACGAGGTGCAAGCACTCGGAGGAAATGTTTTTCTGGACCTTAAGCTGATGGACATTCCCAACACGGTCCAAGCCGCGGTCCGGACAGCGACACGGATGGGCGTGGGCATGCTCACCGTCCATCTTTCCGGGGGGAAACGCATGGTCCAGGCCGCTCTGCAGGGCCGGGAGGAAGGCCTTGGCACAGCCGGCTCTCCATTGATCCTGGGCGTGACCCTGCTCACCAGCCTGGACCGTGAAGACATTGCCTGGATGGGCAATCCCAACCCGGCGGAACTGGTCCTCCATATGGCATCATCCGGCCGCGCCTGGGGCGTGGACGGCGTGGTCTGCTCCGCTGTGGAGGTCGGTCAAATCAAAAAACGTCTTGGGCCTTCCTGCGTCTGTGTCACTCCGGGCATTCGCATCGATGCCTTCACCGATGATCAGGCCAGAACATCCACCCCTTCGGCCGCAGTGGCCGCAGGGGCTGATTACTTGGTTGTGGGCAGGCCCATTACCGCATCAAAAGACCCGGTGAAATCCGCGGACCTTTTTTGTGCAACCCTGCATTCGGCTCTTCCAGGAGAATCGTGAGATGGCCAAAGACACTCCAAAAGCGCCTGCTCCTCCGGCCAAGGAAAAGGAAAAAATCAAGGGCGTGTTTTCCACCCAACAACTGATGAAAGTGGGAACCGGCACAACACTGCGCAAATCCATTCAAAAAAGTTACTGGTTCGGCAAGGAACTGGACGATGGAACCATTGAAATACAGCCCTTGAATGTGAACTATGTCCCTTCCGGCCCCAAACAAATCATCCCCATGGATGAGCTCTTGGACAAATTCTCTCCGGAGCCGGAGTTCTACACCTTCACGGTGATGCCCAAGATGCGCGAACTGGAAAAGACCATTGCCAGGGCCGACAGACACAGAAAAAACAAGGAAACCTTCAGCGCGGAGATGGAATACGGCAAGGCGGTCCGGGTGGACGTGGAAAACGTCCGGGCGAATTTCGGACTGGGTCTGACCTATCTTGAACGCGGCGCCAAGGACAAGGCCCAGGACATTTTCGAACGCCTGATCAAGATCGAGGCCGCCTACGAACAAGAGCACAAGCACCTGTTCAACGAATTCGGAATCAACTTGCGCAAGAACAAAATGAGCGACCAGGCCTTGGAATATTATTCCAAGGCATTGAATCTGTCCAAAAATGATGAACACCTGTATTACAATATTGCCCGGGTCCAATTCGACTGCAAAAACATTCCGGGCACGGTCGATTATTTGAAAAAGGCCCTGGAGCTCAACCCGGAATTCGAAGAGGCCGCAAAATTTCTTGCATTCCTGGAATCCAAAGGCTTGGTCAAGAAATAGCTTTGGCATGTTTTCTTTGTTTTGCACGCAGCATTCCCGACACAAGGAAGTTGGAGATGTTTTTCACCAAAGGACAACATTTTCTCAAGACCCTGCCCGACCTTCGCGCGGATCTTCCCTTCTCTCCCGAGGTGTTTCAGCTTCTCTTCTCCATTGACCAGGAACGCTCCAAAGCCTCCATGGAAGCCCTGGGCCGGGTTATGGAGCGGGACCAAGGCCTGGCGGTGCGGGTACTGCACATGGCCAATTCGGTGTATTACGGCCTGCAGTCCCAGGTGTCTTCGGTCATGCGGGCCGTGCTGGTTTTGGGATTGAAGGAAATCCGCAAGCTGCTTTTGCTGATGAGCGTTCGACAGTTGGAAAACAAACTCCCGCCAAATTGCTTCGACCTCAACGCCTATTGGCAGCATCAGGTGGAAGTGGCCCACGTGGCCCAGGCCTTGGCCAGGCACTCCGGAATCGAGGATCCGGAAGAAATTTTCACCTGCGGCCTGCTGCACGATCTGGGCAAACTGATTATTGTCATCCACCACCCCAAGCATTGGCAAGGAATTCAAAATCTGGCCGCGGACAAGAACATCCCGGTGCATCAGGCCGAGGATGTTTACTGGGGCCTGGATCATGCCCTGATCGGGGCATTGACCTTGAAATACTGGTTTTTGCCCACCTCCCTGACAGAGCCCATTAATTGGCATCACGCCCCTGACCTGGCTCAAGAGCATGCCATGCAAGCCCGGGTGCTGCGCCTGGCAAACGGCCTGATGCACATGCCTTCTGAAGCTGCACAGACCCCGGTCTATGTCGGCTGGGAACAAGACTTGAAGCATCTGCGCCTGGCTCCCCAAATCCCCTTCGCCCTCGCCCGGGAGGTCTTGCGGGATGAAAAGCCCGCCGCTTTTTTGCACGGCATGGGCATTCCTTCCACGCGATCACCGCTGGCCTCGAAACTTCATGCGTGAACTCCCTGTCTTTCCCGACAAACTCTGGAGATTTCGCTCCCAGTCAGCGCCCGCCAAGGCAGAACGTGAGCTGGCGTCTTCCCTGGACATATCGCCCCTGCTTGTCCGCCTGCTCTGGGCCCGGGGGTTGCGAACAGCCAACGACATCGACCTTTTTTTATCTCCGGGCCTGCGCCACCTGGCCATGCCGGATCAGTGGTCCGGGCTGAACCATGCCGCCGAGGTCGTTGCCCGAGCCTTGAGCCTGGGCAAAAAGGCTGCGGTATGGGGGGACTATGACGTGGACGGCATCACGGCAACAGCCCTGCTGCTGCATTTTTTCCAAAAGCGAGGCATTCTCCTCGAACACCATATCCCCCATCGTCAAGCCGAGGGCTACGGGTTGAACATCGCCGGCATTGAAGCCTTGGCAAGCCGGGACGTGGGCCTGCTCATCACCGTAGACTGCGGGATCGGCAACTGCCGGGAAGTCGCCAGGGCCAGGGAACTCAACATGACTGTTGTGATCTCCGACCATCATCTGCCTGATCGTGAACTGCCACCGGCGAACGCCATCATGAACCCCAAACTGGGATCATGTCCCTGTCCGCATCTGGCCGGAGTCGGGGTGGCCTTTTTGCTGGCTGCCGTGCTCAACCGGATGCTGCCCGGCGAACCCATGGACATGCGCCAGTTCCTTGACCTGGTGGCCCTGGGCACCCTGGCCGACGTGGTGCAATTGACCGGCCAAAACCGGATCCTGGCCAAAAACGGATTGGCCATCCTCAAGGATGGCCGCCGTCCGGGCATTTATGCTCTGAAAGAGGTTTGTGGATACAAACCCACAGCGGTTCTGGACGAAGAACGGGTCGGGTTCGGCCTGGCGCCCCGGATCAATGCCGCCGGCAGACTGGGGCACGCGGAAACCGCCCTGCAACTGCTGCTCACCGAGAACCTTGACCAAGCTCGAGAACTGGCCAAGGAATTGGACACGTACAATGCCCGGCGCAAAACAATCGGCCGAGCGATCCTGGAGCAGGCTCAAAGCATGGCCAGGGAACAGGCTGATCAATTCGCGCTGGTGCTGTATGCATCCGCATGGCATGAGGGAGTAATCGGAATCATTGCCTCCAAGATCGCCGAATCCTGCTATCGGCCGGCCATTGTCTTGACAGACGATGAATCCGGCGGACTCAAGGGATCGGGACGCAGCATCCCCGAATTCCATCTGCATGAGGGTCTTGCGGCCTGCCGTGACTTGCTTGTGGGCTTTGGCGGACACAGTCAGGCGGCCGGTGTGCGCCTTTCCCGGAACAACCTGGAGGCGTTTCAAGAGAGGTTTGATGCCGTGGCAGGCAAGGCCTTTCAACACCAAAAGCCCAAACCGACCCTGGTGTTGGATGCCGCACTCGGATTTGGCCAAGTGGATTTCGACCTGCTCAAGGAACTGGAGCTGCTGGCCCCTTTTGGGCCGGACAACCCCAAACCGGTGTTCCTCTCGCCTCAGGTGGTCGTGCGCAACCGAAAAACCATCGGCACGGACCATGTTTTTCTGGATTTGCGCGATGAACATGCCGGCGTAACCTTGCGGGCCAAGGCATGGAACCAGGCCGCGGTGCTGCCGCAAAGCATCGCCGGAAAGAACATGGTGCTGGCCTTCACCCCGAAATTCAACGAATACAACGGAGTCGCCAGCATTGAACTGGCCTTGCGGGACTGGACGGTGCACTCCTGATGCACGTGCATCAGCACACCCTTCTTCAATCCCAAGGTGGAACAGCCAGGGTTGCCCGCGATCTTCAGATGTACCTTACAGGCCAAGGCATACCGACAATTGCATCCTTTGAGCTGCAAGACAGCGCCGCCGTCGGTCTACAAATCCCGCCGGAACAAATCGCAAACCAGGTTGACGACGCAAAAGCCCAGGGCATTCTCCACCTGCATTCCACCGCTGACTGGTCAGTTTGCCTTGAATTTTGCCGCGAACGCGCAACGGCTCTCGCAATCACCCTCCATGACTGCAGACTGCTGACCGGAGGATGCCCCTTTCCCCTTTCCTGTCAGCAATGGGTAATTGGATGCTCTGAAAGCTGTCCGCAACATTTTTCAAAGACCGCGGAACACTGGGAGAAAATCAGGGTATTGCTGGATAACCTGAAGCCCATTCTGATGGCTCCCTCCGGCTGGCTGGCCGGAATGGTCCGGACCCTCCATCCTCAGGCCCGCGTGCGCGTCATTCCCAACGGCATTGCCGCGGCAGGAGCGGAACGCTCATCAAAAATTGAATGTAAAAAGAAGCTGGGAATCCAAGTTAACAGCAAGTTGGTGCTGTTCATAGCCCATGGCGGCAAACAGGCCATGTACAAGGGAGGTCATCTGTGGACACGGATATGGAAGCAGATCAAAACGCGTGAACCCCAAGCAGTGGCCCTGGCCATTGGAGGCGAGAAAACAACCCGCAACGGCGACTTCTGGGAATTGCCCTACCTTGTCCAGCAGGACCTGGTCCGTTTCATGGATGCCGCGGATGTTCTGGTCTATCCAAGTTTGGCGGACAATCACCCTCTGGTTGTTCTTGAGGCCATGTCCCGCGGCCTTCCTTGCGTAGCCTTCGCCTCTGGCGGCATTCCGGAACAAATCATCCATGAACAGACAGGATTGCTCTCTCCTTCAGGCGATATTGAGCATCTGGCCGACTCAGCAGTGCGCATCCTCCAGGAGCCTGCTTGGGGACAGCATCTCGCCAAATTGGCCTTCCATCGCTATCATCGCTTTTTCACAGTGGAACGCATGGGCAGGACATACATTGACGCCTATAGACAGTTGCTGCAGGCAACGCCTCGACCAGAAGGCATTGAGGATAAACAAGCACGGAAAAGGACGCGGACATGACATATACCGTCAAGGACGTGTTGAGGGCCCAGGTCGCCCCGGCCTTGGGGTGCACGGAACCAGCGGCAATCGCTCTGGGCGCTGCAGCGGCCATCTCCCTACTGCCGGACAAGGTTTTTGATTCCATTGAGCTGTGGCTGGACCCCAACATGTTCAAAAACGGCTTGGCCGTTTCCATCCCGGGTGCCGGAGGCCTTTCCGGACTGGACATGGCCGCTGCCTTGGGCGCTCTTGGCGGGAATCCCGCCTTGCGTCTGGAAGTGCTGCAACCCCTTGATCAAGCCCATGTCGTTAAAGCAAAGGAGAGCATCCGGAAAGGTCAGGTCAAGGTCAACCTGCTCAAGGAGCAACACGGTCTGTTTGTGCGCACCGTGATCACAAGCCGCGGCAGCAGGGCTGAATCTATCATCGAGGGACTGCACGACAATATCACAACGCTCGCACTCAACAATGTCCAGGTTGACAGCCCATTCCTGAACAAAGAAAAGGGCCCTGGCGCAAACCCCCTGGAGGATATGGATGTCTGGCTCAAGAAGCTGACCTTGAATGATCTGATGGCCCTGACCGATGATCTGGATGAAGACGATTACGGCTTTCTCCAGGAGGGCGTGGATGTGAATATGCGCCTGGCCCGCCAGGGGCTGAAGCAGGGAATGGGCATTGGCGTGGGCAAGACCCTGGAAAGACTGTGCCGCCAGGGACTGATTAAAAAGGACATGATCCTGGCGGCGCGCGTCCTGACTTCCGCTGCAGCGGACGCCAGAATGTCCGGAGCTCCCCTGCCCGCCATGAGTTCCGCAGGTTCGGGCAATCACGGGTTGACAGCCGTCCTGCCCATTTGGGCAGTCAAGGACTATGTCGCAAGCGTGGACCGCCGCACCGTGCTGGAGGCCATTGCCCTTTCACATATTGTGACCGCTTACGTGAAAGCTCACACCGGCAGGCTTTCCGCGGTCTGCGGCTGTTCCGTGGCAGCAGGCGCGGGCGCCACTGCAGGCATCACCTTTCTGCTGGGCGGAGACTGCAGACATATTGCCGGCGCCATCAAGAATCTGCTGGAGGACCTGGCCGGGATCATCTGCGACGGCGCCAAGACCGGCTGCGCTCTCAAGCTGGCCACGGCCGCGGGTACAGCCGTTCAGGCGGCCCTGTTTTCACTCCACGGCGTCAATGTTCATGATTCGGACGGCATTATCGGCCAGTCCTCTGAAGAAACCATGCGGAACATGGGCACGCTGGCCACCGAGGGCATGATCGAAACGGACCGCACCATCCTGGAGATCATGCTCGCCAAAAAATTTACCAACATAGGAACGTCGAACTGACATGACCACACCGGCGCTGGTGCCTTTGCAACGGGTAAACCCTGTTCCCCATGACAGGAAAATATTATACAAAGCTCTGACGCAAATGCAATTATGAAAAATTTGGGGCTGGGTTTCTCGTTTGCTCCAAAGGGACACCAAAAGAGGCTGGGTCCAGCTCCTGATTCAACACACGAAGATTGCTCAGAATCTGGTCCCTGAGGGAATGCGTCTCTGTAACCACATCCTCCAGGATGGCACGGATCCGGGAAAGATCTGCGACTTCCGGAGGACGTTCAATGGAGGCTACAAGAGCCTGGACATCCGGTATATTACCGCGACGAGACAGGGCCAGGGAAACGAGGATATATCCGGGGGCCAGGCTGATCAAAAAAACAGCCAAAGCCGTGAAATAAAACTCAAGGGGCAACCAGGCTCCAGAGAGCCACGCGGATCCCACTCGATAGGACGCCTGAACAAAAAACAGCAGCGGCAACAGATTGCCAAAAAATTTTTGCGCCCAGCCGATACGCTGGAAAACCGACACAGAGGCACAGGCGTCGACGGCGTTTTCCAGACGCTCCTGAAACAGCCCCGTGTTCCACTCGCTGCCCATTCCGTTCTCTTTGCCCCCTGACCCATGCACTCCCAAAATGGACAGAAGATGTCTGGCCCATGCCGGAACGGCTTCCTCCCGCTGTTTTTCGGCCTCAACAACGGGCAAGACAAGACCACGGACGGATGACGCCAGCCCCATGTCCTGCAAAAAGCGCTGTCCATCCAGGGCTATTGCCCTCAATTTTTCTGCTTGCTGAGCGGAAAATCCCCTGAGTAGAGTCTGCAACGGCAGCACACCGCGCCACGCGGCCTTGGCGGCGTGCCACCCTGCTCGCGCCATTCTGAAGAGGGACGGTCCTCCGGAAGCCATCCGGGAAAGTTGGTATGCCAGACCGGAAAAAGCCACTCGGCTGCGCAGCCATACCGGCAACGCCAAAAAACCTCCCACTCTGGCCGGCGCCAGCCGCCAGGCCTGTTCCCGTACAGCCTGCCGGATCGTTTCCGCTGTTGGGAGATCATCCAATGCCTCGGCAAACACCTGTCTGACGCGACAGGTTAATTCGTTTTCCCTGGAAATGACCACGGCCAACCGTTCTTCCAAAGGGCCGACCAGATCCTTGGCCAGGGCATGCAGCAACCGATTCAGCAAATTGTGCCGCTGAAGGGCATGCATTTGTTCCACGGCCCTGGCTGAGAAAATCGTTTTCCGAAGACGCAGGAATTCGTCGTCTTCAGGTTTTGTTGCACTGACGGCAAACAAAAACCGCTGCTCAGGGGGAAAGCCGATTTCCTCCAACCGGAGCGCAAAATCCTTGATCACGGCCTCTCGATCCTGGACATCAACCAGGTCCATTTTATTCAGTGTGAAGAACCAACGCTTTTGCGCGGACCAAGCACGCACCTCTTCCAGAATGCTGAAATTGGCTCGCTTGTCCGGACTGGCGACATACACGACAACATCCGCTGCAAAGAGAAGCCTCCGAGCAAGCTCCAGGTGTTCGGAAGCAGCGCTGTCAACGTCAGGCGTATCCATGAGAGCGGTCCCGACTTGGCCGTGATCCACAAAAACTGCGCCCATGTCGGCAAAATATGCCAAAAACTGTCTGTCCTGAGGCGCCGCCGCAACATATGGTCGGTCTGTCGTCGGCCGCCGAGTCTGAGATGATGGACTGGCTTGGGATTGACCGATCAGGGCATTGAACAATTCCGACTTGCCCACGCCTGTGCCCCCTACAAGGGCTATGCACACCGGCCGATGCCGGTTTCCAGTTTGCGCTCCTTCCAGCGCCCGCTCCAGACGCACGGCCATGGTTTGCGCCTCGACCAAACCGTCCAACAAGGCTGTTTTTTTATGTAAATCTGTTGCCCTGGAAAGAATTCTTTCAACTTGCGGTGAGATATTCATTTGCCTGTCATCCAGTGGGTCCGCAGACTCTCGCAGGCTCGTAAACAGGCGCTGGGGTCGGCTGCGATAATCTTATTCAGTTTATCCCGCCAAGCATTTCCCACAAGGGGGTCGGCAAGGTGCTTGCGGAGATGGTCGGTCAATTCGTGTGCTCGCTGGGTGCGCCATTTCCTGTCGGCCTTTTCAAGAATATCTTTCATTTTCAACTCCTCGAACAATTTCAGGACCGTGCCTGCGCCGACACTGCCCGCACCGGCTGCTGCCCCCACGCCAAGGTGAGTAAGACCGCCGGAAAAAGCCAAATCCAGAACCAGTGCCGCCCCTCCCAAAAGGACCAACATCTCGGACAAGGTGCCCAATACGGAGCCGTACCAGGGATTTTTTTGCACCCAGCGCTGAACATCCTGGTGAATCGCTTTCTTCCACTCGCTGTGCGGTTCAGGTAATTGTTTCTCGGCAAATGCCGCAACAACACGGCGGCAATTGTCAACCTTCAACAACCCATGCATGGATTCGGATGAAAAATCAGACCGCCATTGGGCAACAAGCACTTCCACCGCCTCAATCAAGCGTTCTTTTTCCAGCACAGCACGGTCCTTGAGCATCTGCTTGTGATCCCTGCTTCGCAATCTCGCCAACAGTGCCTTGGTGGAGGAAAACAAGCCGGCTACGGACGACAAGGGCAGGGAAATCATCCGCAACCATCTCGGCCTACTTGTTTTGATGGTTTGAATGATGGTTTCCACGAGTTCTCCCGCAGGAAACTGCAAGCCTGCGATGCGTTGGCCAACCATGGATAGGCGGCCTTCAACCAGTTCCAGGGCCTGTTCCAAGCTTCTTTGCGTTTCCAGCGCACTTTCGGCCAGCAAGGCCACGGAGGAGATGCCGGATCCTGCGGTTTCCAAAAGATTTGACCAGTAGATTTGGATTCCGGAATGTCCCTTGAGCAGGGATGTAAAATCCGGTGAACCCGCATGCATTGGCTGGATTTGTTGGATGTTCAAGGATGAGCTGCGTGGAGCAAAATATGCCACGGCGCTTTCCAGAAATGTTTCGGCAGTTCGACCATCCGCACGCGTTGCCTGAAACCGTGGATCATGCTTTACGAACTTCATCAAATCCCGCCATATTTCCTCTGCCGTGGAAAACGCGTTTTCCGATGGGACCTTGGTCAACACATAGGCCAAAAAGCCGGCATGACAACAGCAAGCATGCAGCTGGGAAACAACCGCTTCATCCTTGTAGGCCTCTGGATGGACTACGAAGATCACTGTTTCCGAACGACGCAGCATTTTTTCCGCCTTGTCCCAATTTTGGCGCTCCACTGTATTGAAGTCAGGCACATCAACCAAAATCAGCCACGCCAGACATGCATCCATTTGGTCATAAAACGCATAATAGAATAATGAACCAGAAAATGGCGCATTTTCGAGCACGGAATGATCTGTCAGGGGAAACGCGGTGAAGCCTGGAAAAAGAGCGTTCAAATCAACAACTTCCTGAAGAACCCGCGGTATAGCCGCTACGGTATTGCGGGTCATGGGCCTGCGTGTCTCTCCGCGGGGTACGTCAATTCCCGTCAAAAGATGAAAAATGGTGCTTTTTCCAGAACCGCTTGGACCAAAAATTACGGAAACAAGGCATGGTTTATCCTGATGCATTATAAGCCGTTCCGGCTTGCCGGCCAATTCCCGCCACCCTGGCAGCTCTTCCAGGGGAGTATCAACCTCAAGGGCTTGATGTATCCTGGAGGCGAGAACCAGAATCTGCGTAAGTTGAAGACGCAATTTTTCAGGTTCACTCGAAAGTTGTCCGGTCACATCCTGCATGATAACCTTTTTCAAAACGTGAAAAAATACGCCCAGAAAAATCCCGCTGACATCCTGTGGTCGTTGCCCTTATTCTGCTGATGTCTCCCATCTATCCGTAATTGTTAAGATACGTCTCCATGCGTTCCATTCCTTCTTCCAGGTTTTCCAGGGAGTTGGCATAGGAAAACCGTAAAAAACCCTCAGCATTACACCCGAAGTCAAGCCCTGGCGCAACGCCCAGACGGACTTTTTCGAGGATATCAAAGGCCAGCCTCAGAGAATCCATGGAAACATGCCGGACATTGGCCAGGACATAAAACGCCCCTGTTGGTTCCACCTGCACGCCCAGACCAAGCTGTCGTAATCGGTGCACCAAAAAACGACGGCGTTGATCATACATGGAGCGCATTTGAACCACGTCCGGACCGGCTTCTTCAAGAGCGGCAATGCCCGCCCACTGGGCCACGGCATTAGCGGAAATAAAAAAATTCTGGTGCAAAATGCGCAGGGTGGGAATGAACTTTCGAGGCGCTATTACATAGCCTAAACGCCATCCTGTCATGGCATAGGCTTTGGAAAACCCATTGAAAACAAAAGCCCTGTCCGTGAATTCAAGAATGCATCGCTCCCGGCCTTCGTACACCAAACCGTGGTAAATCTCGTCGGAAAGAATCCATGGTCCAAGATCCTTCAGGGCATTCATTCGTTCATCGGAAAGCATGGTTCCCGTCGGATTGGAAGGGGAATTGATCAGGATGGCTTTTGTTCGCTGGGTCATCCTGGAAAGAACCTCTTCCGGACGATACTGAAACCCGTCTTCCTCCATGACGGGAACGAATACGGGATTCCCTCCGACGAATCGAACAAAATTCGGGTAGCAGGCATAATGGGGGTCGGACACGATCACTTCCTCACCCATGGCCAGCAGGGCCGAAAAAACTAAAAACATAGCCGGAGATGTGCCGGCGGTAACCAAAATTTGATCTGGATGAATGCAGATTCCATAGTTTTTTTCATAATGGCGGCATATCGCCTCCCGCAATTCAATAATTCCCTGGCTATGGGTGTAGTGAGTGTGTCCGTCCATCAGGGCTTTGCAGGCAGCCTGCTTGATGCATTCGGGAGTGTCGAAATCAGGTTCGCCTATCTCCATGTGGATAACATCCGGACCATCGCAGCCCAGACTCTGGCACTTTTCCAGTACTTCCATAACATAAAACGGCTTCATCTCCGAACATCGCAATCGACTCATACCCGTTTCTCCCAAAAGTCCGCGGTATTTCGCATGGAAACGTTTAAAGGGGATGCCCCGGTTTGCCCAGCCTCGTCACCGGCGCTCATTTCCCGCCAATAATCCTTCATCACAAATTATTCATCACGTTTTTGGCCTTTTGACAATCTTGAGGATCATCAAGACGCCTTCTGGGCGTCCCTATGCAACATGCTGGGATCAATACATAAAAACACGACATTCATCTGCCGGCAAAAGATTTGTTAGCATCAAAAATGAAGTTATTGTATCCGTCTTTAACTATTGAAGAAAATGAGATAATGCGGCCTGGAAAATAATCGATAATTAAGGTATTCATCCTTTCAGTTATCACGGTATGGTTACATGCAATCATATTTCCGGAATTCCTGATGGGGATAAGGGCTATCTCTTTGTGATTAATAATTATATTTCTTCATACGACCTTTTTTATCATCTGCGCGTCTGCATTCTTCCCCCTGCTCGAAACGCTTTTTTGGTTGTTTGGTTTGACCAGGAAATTGAGCGTGTTGTTGATCACATTTGGCAATTGTCACCCAGTGAGGGCTTTCTCCTGCACGAAAAAGTCTTGCTGACCTTGACATTACAGCTGCAAAAATTTTTGCCTGAAATATCAGTCCATGAATGTGCGCCAGTGCCTTTCTCCACATCCCAAATGAACGAAACCCTGGGAAGACTGGGGTTGCATCTTCACCCCACCGGACAACTCAACAGGGTGTATGCAACCGTGACGTACTGGCCGTGGAAAGATGGATGTCCTTCCTGCGCATTAAAGGCATGCTGTTCCGGAGTGTCAAGAAGAGGAAAATCTTTCGCACCGCACTTTTCAAAAAAAATATAGTTATTTCTTTATGATATTCAATATATGCACAAGGGTGCGGAATTTACTGTTCCTCTGGTAATCTTGGAAGCAATTTTTTTTCACTGAATCTTTTTAAGAACAGGTTTATTTTTTTAAAAACATTAGCAAGATGATAATTTATTCAATAAAAACAAAATATTAACATCATTAAGCACAACATTTTCGACAATCAATAAAAGGAGTTTAAAAATGAAATTTACAATACAGAAGGAAGATATTCTTCCCGGATTACATCAGGCGGCTCAAATAACCACCGTGAAAACAGGAGCGGTTTTTTTGCGTTCGGTTTGGTTCAAGGCTGAATCAGGCCAACTGCAGATCATGGCCACGGACTCCAACATCGAATTTTATGGTAGTTATCAAGCGCAGATTGATAATGATGGTCTCGTGGGCGTGAATGGTCGCCATTTGTATGATTTGATAAGAAAATTACACCCCGGAGAATTGCTCTTCCAAGTGGAAGAAGAATCAAAAAAGTTGCACGTCAAGCAAAACAAACGAAAATATGTCCTCCCAATTAATGAAAATTATTGGTTTCAACCACTTTCCACTTTCCCGGAAGAGCATTCTGTTTTTTGGCATGGAGAATCATTTTCCGATGTTATTGATAGCGTCTTTTTTTCCATCAGTGATGATGAAGTAATGCGGGCCATTAATTGTATGTTTGTAAAATTTTCAGAGAAAGAACAAAAAATTGATTTTTGCGGCTTAAATGGCCATCAGTTGGCATTATTTCAGTTGGAAAAAAATGGCTTGGAAAACATTATTCCTGAACAGGGAATACTTATCATGAAGAAATATCTTGGTGATTTGAGAAGAATGATGCCGCAAAAAGAAATAGAGATAAATATTTCCAATAATAAACTGTATTGCAGGTCATTCGATAAAATCGAAAATATCAGTATACCTTTAACGCAATATGATTTTCCTGACCATAAGGAATTATTGGCAAAATATATATCAGATAATCCAAGTAGTATGAATGTTGATAAAAAATTATTGATTGACGCATTGGATAGAATTTCTATTTTTAATACTGATAACAGTATTTGTACATATTTTGAATTTTCAGAAAACTTGCTTCAAATGGATGTTCATTCGGATGAAAAAGGAGAGGCAAATGAGTATATTGATGTAGAATTCAAAGGAGATTTGAAAAAAATTGCTTTTCCAACCAAGGATATTATGGAAATTTTGTCGCATTTCAAATCAGAAAAATTACATTTTCATTTTACAAATTCCGAAGGACCTTGCTTTGTTACAGGTAATGAAGATCAAAATTACAGTGTATTGATAATGCCTATGAAAATAACTGAAGATGTCGTATATACTGAAAAAGACATATAATTTTAAATATTAATTTTTTATGGAAAAAATAATGGAAAATGAAAAGAATTATACTGCTAGAAATATTACTGTTCTTGAAGGCCTTTCAGCAGTTCGCAAAAGGCCTTCCATGTATATTGGTAGTACAAGTTCGCAAGGACTTCATCACCTTGTATATGAGGTCATTGATAACAGTATTGATGAATCAATGGCAGGATACTGCAATAAGATCAAAGTGCAATTACACCTTGATAACAGTGTAACAATCAGTGACAACGGCAGGGGAATCCCTGTTGATCTCCATCCAAAGGAGAAACGACCTGCGGTTGAAGTTGTGATGACCGTTCTTCATGCTGGTGGAAAATTTGACAAGGATTCCTATAAGGTTTCCGGTGGATTGCACGGTGTAGGTGTTTCTGTAGTCAATGCTCTTTCTTCATTTCTTGAGGTTATTGTCAAACGGGACGGGAAAAAATATTTTCAAAGATATGAACGAGGCATCCCTGTAACTGAGCTTAAGGAAATTGGAACTGCAAAGGACACCGGAACCATTATCCGCTTTTACCCTGATGAGGATATTTTTGAGGCCGTTGAGTTCAATCCTAATACACTCAAAAAACGTTTTGATGAATTAGCGTATCTGAACAGCACCATTGAGATTATTTTTATCGATGATATCAACAATTCCGAATTTATTTTCAAACACGAAGGCGGTATCAGGACATTTATTCGAGATCTGAATTCAAGCGAACAGACAATAGGCCAAATTATTTCCGGTTCCAACGATTCAAGCGGAGTAGTCACGGAGTTTGCCCTCCAATACAACACGACGTACAAAGAAAATGTACTGGCGTTTGTGAACAATATCTGTACGCATGAGGGCGGAAGCCATCTTGTCGGATTCAAGTCCGCTTTGACCCGGGCCATAAATGTCTATGCCCAGAATTCGGACATGGCTAAAAAGATCAAGGTCAAAATCTCAGGCGACGACGTTCGTGAGGGCTTGACCGCGGTCATCAATTTGAAGCATCCCGATCCGCAATTCGAGGGACAGACCAAGACGAAACTGGGCAACAGTGAAGTCAGCGGGATCGTCTCCACTTCTGTTTACGAGACACTGAACAGATATTTCGAGGAAAATCCCAAAGAGGCCAAGGCCATTATCGAGAAGATAGTGGACACAGCCAGGGCTCGGGAGGCTGCCCGAAAAGCCAAGGAACTGGTCCGACGAAAGGGAGCGTTGTTTGATTTTTCCCTTCCTGGAAAACTTGCGGATTGCCAGGCCAAGAATCCGGAGGAAAGCGAACTGTTCATTGTTGAGGGAGATTCCGCGGGCGGGTCGGCAAAACAGGGCCGCAACCCAAGATATCAAGCGATTCTTCCGCTGCGGGGAAAGATTTTGAATGTGGAGAAGACCCGCATGGATAAAATTCTTTCCAACAAGGAGATTCAGGCGCTGATCACGGCCCTGGGAGTGGGCACGGGTGATGATGATGTGGATTTATCCAGGTTGCGCTATCATAAAGTGATCATCATGACCGACGCCGATGTGGACGGCTCCCACATCCGTACGTTATTGCTTACGTTTTTCTTTCGGAAATTTAAACCGCTGGTAGATCAGGGGTTCATCTATATTGGCCAGCCTCCCCTGTATCGCATCCACAAAGGCAATTTTGAAAAATACATCCATGATTCAGACCGATTGGATAGTTTTCTTTTGGAAAAGACGGCATCGCAATTTTCCTTGGAAGGTGAGCAGGGGGAGCGCATCGAAAATTCCAGGCTGTTGACGCTTTTGCGCAAGGTGCAAAAAATTCTTCACGCTGCAAGCGATTCACGCAATATGGGATTTTCAGAAGACTTGTTTCATCGTTTGATCGCCTATCGGATACGCATCCAGGAAAACCTGCGGGACGTGAATGTGCCTGCATTTCAGGACTACATGAAGCTGCATGGATATTATGTGGAAATCGTTCATGAGTCCTCTGAAATTGAGACCATTACGTACATGCGTTTTAGGCATGAAAATGGATTTTTCCTCAAGCTGAAAAGCGAATTTTTCAAGTCCAGATTATATGCGAAGGCTTTTGAACAACTGGAAAAGATCATTGATGAATTCGGCAACACCCATTTTAAGGTTTTCCGGAACAATGAACTGGTTGCGGAGATGGATATTTTCGACGCGTACAATTATCTCATCAATGAAACCCAGAAATTGTTCAATATTCAGCGCTACAAAGGCCTTGGCGAAATGAATCCGGAACAATTGTGGACAACGACCATGAATCCCGAAGCCCGAAACCTGCTGCAGGTGACAATTGAGGACGCCAACGAAGCGGACCAGGTTTTTTCCAGGTTGATGGGGGACAATGTTGAGCAGCGACGATTGTTCATCGAGAAAAACGCACTGTATGTCGAACAACTGGACATCTGATGATCACGGGGAAATAGCGTGCACCCTCTCTGCGAAGGGTTGGGCTGCCGGAAGTGAAGATCAATGCCGGTTTTCAAGGCACGTGTTTGAAACCTGGATATTGCCGGCAAACATCCTGAAATCATATGACATAAATTGACAGCGGAGATATTGTGAAGAACACCATTTTCATCGAAGAGGAAATGCAGCGCTCATATCTGGAGTATTCCTTGAGCGTCATTATTGGAAGGGCCATTCCGGATGTCCGTGACGGGCTCAAGCCTGTTCATCGGCGAATCCTTTTCGCCATGCATGACCTGGGGAATACCTTTAATCGCCCGTATAAAAAATCCGCGCGCATTGTCGGCGACGTGATTGGTAAATACCATCCCCATGGGGACAGTGCCGTGTATGACGCAATGGTTCGCCTGGCCCAAAGTTTTTCCATGCGCGAACCACTGGTGGACGGGCAAGGAAACTTCGGCTCCATTGACGGTGATTCCGCGGCGGCCATGCGATACACCGAGGTGCGCATGGCCAAGCTGACAGCCGAGTTTTTGCAGGACATTGAAAAACAGACCGTTCCCTTTCGGCAAAACTATGACAACACCCTGGAAGAACCGGAAATCCTGCCCACAAAGGTGCCTAACCTGCTGCTCAACGGATCATCCGGCATCGCCGTGGGCATGGCCACGAACATTCCGCCGCACAACCTTGGAGAATTGATCGACGGACTGTTGCTTCTGCTGCGCAATCCGGACGCTGAGATCACGGACCTGATGGAACTGATCAAAGGCCCGGATTTTCCCACCGGTGCGTTCATCTATGGTCGGCACGGCATCATTGATGCCTATAAAACAGGAAAAGGATCCATCAAGATCCGGGGCAAGGTCGAGATTGAAGAACGTGGAAAGCAGGGGGAATCCATCATTATCAAGGAAATTCCCTATGCTTTGAACAAGTCCGTATTGGTGGAAAAGATCGCCCAGATAGTTCACGAAAAAAAGATTGAGGGCATCAGTGATCTGCGTGACGAATCCGACCGCAACGGGATCCGGATCGTGCTTGATCTCAAGAAAACGGCCATTCCGGATATAGTCATCAATTCCTTATACAAATTTACGCCGCTGGAAACGTGGTTCGGCATCAACATGCTGGCCGTTGTGCGTAATCGTCCGCAACTTTTGAACTTAAAAGACATCCTGTCGCTGTTTATCGATCACCGTAAGGAAGTGGTGCTGAACAGAACCAAGTTCGATCTGAACAAGGCTGAACAGCGCGCCCATATTTTGGAAGGTTTGAAGATCGCCTTGGAGAATATCGACGAAGTCATCCAACTGATTAAATCCTCCAAGACACCGGCTGAGGCCAAGGAAAAGCTGATCAAGCGGTTCGGCTTTACCGATCCGCAATGCCAAGCCATCCTGGACATGCGACTGCAGCGCCTGACCAACCTGGAGCGGGACAAGCTGTTGGCCGAATACCAGGAGCTGATCAAAAGGATCGAATACTTGCAAAGCATTCTGCAGAACCAGGAAGTGCTCATCCAGGTCATCCGTGATGAATTGACCGAACTCAAGAAAGGGTTTGCCTCTCCCAGAAAATCCATCATCGTGGAGGAAGATCCCAATTCCATCAATATGGAGGATTTGATAGGCAATACCGAAGTAGTGGTCACCCTGTCCCAGAGAGGCTATATCAAACGCACGCCCATGGACATCTACCAGCAGCAGAAACGGGGCGGCAAGGGCATCTATGGCGTGTCCACGGTCTCTGAGGACATCATTTCCCAGGTCTTCACCACCACGAATCATAACTACATCCTGTTGTTCACGAACAAGGGCAGGATGTATCAGTTCAAGGCCTACAACATCCCGGAAGGTTCGCGAACGGCCAAGGGGTCCCACGTTTCCAACCTTCTGCCATTGGACAAGGATGAGTTTATCGCCACGGCCATGACTATTCGTGATTTTGCCACGGACAAGGATTTTCTTTTTGCCACGAGAAAGGGGATGGTCAAGCGTTCCCAGGCACAGCTATACGTGAACTGCAGACAAAGCGGATTGAAGGCGGTCAATCTCAATCCGGAAGACGAATTGATCACGGTCCGCGAGATATCCACGGAAGCAGAGGTGGTGTTGATTACCATGCAGGGCAAATCCATCCACTTTTCCAATTCGGAAATTCGGTCCACGGGCAGAAGCACTTCCGGTGTGCGCGGCATTGCTTTGTCCAAGGACGATCAGGTTGTTTCCTGCGTGGTCACCGGCGATGACCAACGCCAGGAAATTCTCACGGTTTCTGCCAACGGCTATGGCAAACGAACGCTTTTGGAGAATTATCGGATGCAGTCCAGAGGCGGCAAAGGGGTGATTAATATGCGCGTCACGCCCAAGACCGGACACGTGGTGGGTTCAGTTCTTGTTCAGCCCGAAGACGAATTGCTTTTGCTGACCAGCGCTGGAAAGATTATTCGCACGAAGGTGTCAGGCATCAGTCGAGTGGGACGGGACGCGCAAGGGGTTTTTCTGGTGCGCATGGATCCGGAGATGATTGTTGTCGGCTTTGACCGTATCGACGATAAGGGGCTTTTGGACACAGAGGAAGAGGAATAGTGAATCCGTCCGTCCGGAATTGGGGCATGTTGTCGTGCGCTTCCGGTCACCCTGCTTTCTTTGCCTGCACCAAGCGAGAGCCCTGTCAATCCAGGCTGCTTTGATAGAAAGGAGGGTTGTTCATCTCCTCTTGCCAAGCGACGAAAACGGGGAATAATTTCTCGGAGAGCGTCAGCAGGGCGGGCATGCCGATGCTGGCCTTCATATACTCCTTCATGATCAGGCTTTGTTTCGCCTCCAGGGAATAGTGCGCCAACGGGTTCTCCTGGACGACGTTTCTGAAGGAAGGCCGGGAAAGAATGGGGTCTTCGGCGCTTAATTTTTGCAGGGCCTGAACATAGGGTTCCAGGGTTGCTTCCAGGTCAGCCTGGTCCATGGACAAAACATGGTCTGCCATGGCAACGATGGTTTGGATATCCGGAAGCCGTTGCGACTCCATTAACTTGGTCAGGCTTTGTGCAAAGCGCATGCATCCGTTCCGGACGTGTTCCGTCCGAACCATGTTGATTCCTGACCATCCGGCTCTGACCCACTTGAACATCACATGCTGGGATCGAGCTGGATCGGTTTGACTGGCGGAGAGCACGGTCACGGAAAAGGAGTCGAATATATAGGAATTGACCCAACCCAGACCGCTTTTGGTCAGCCCTTCCTCGTTGGAATAGTAATAATTCCAGTCAGCATCATCCCCGAGCACCACACCCTTTCGTCCAACAGAAGACTGGTCGGTTTGTCTGCTGATGGAGATCAGGGAGCTGTTTCCGTCCTGCCTGAGCAGCAACAGCAGTCTGTCGGTATTGTACGAATAGTATCCGCCCGTATTCGTATCCGGAGTGTTTTCCTCCCTCTCCATGCCGTACACGGCATGGATTTCCCCGTCTTGCAAATTTTTCCAGATCAGGGGGATGTTTGTTTGGGGTTCCTCTTCCCATGCGCCGACACGGACCACCGAAGGATGAAACAGCGATGAAGGAAGCCCTGGCTGATAGAGGTAGGCGATAATTTTTTCCACAGGACTGGAAATTTCATATCCGAAGTACGCGCCAGTGGCCCCGTGCAGATTTTCAATCTCCCAGTCGGCATGGGTAGGGGCCATGTTGTGAACAAAATGCAAAAGCGGGGAAAGTTCATCTACGCCGACGGGTTGTTTGGTCTGGACGGCATCCACGAGCATTGCCAGGGACTGGGATACATCGGCGGGAAGTTTTGAAGATGATTGGTGTTCGGCGTAAGTGAATGTGGATGTTCCCATATGTCCAAGAAAGACCGTCAAGCCCAGCAAGACGATGGAAAAAAATCTCAACGGCGGGAACTGGCCAAAAAGAGTATGCTTCATTGAAACGAACTCCACGATGCGAGGTTTGTTTTGGGCAGCAATTGAGGTGGCTAAAGCTGCTGTGCAAAGCATATTTCCATGAAAAGTGTCTGAAAGTCAATAGGTTAACAGTTGTTTTGAAAAAATTGGCGAGTTGAGAACCAACTTCGGATCAGACAGTTTTGTACGGGAAAAACAGCCTGACCTCTGTGCCGGTTTTGCGATCGGAAAAAATATCCACATGCCCGCCATGATCACGCATGATTTTGTGCACAATGGCCAATCCCAAACCAGCTCCATCCTTACGCGTGGTATAAAAGGGTTCCAGGGCTTTTTCACGCTGTTCTTCGTCCATGCCGCGCCCGTTGTCCCGCACAAAAATCCAAACCCCTGCGGCATTGTTGCCGCTTTCCCGTCCAGGAGCTGTGCCCGCTGTGGAACCGACACGCACTTTCCCATCCTGTTGCGGCAGGGCCTCCTGCGCGTTCATGACCAGATTGAGCAAGGCTTGCTTGAGCAGATCCTGATCGGCCCAAACAACCGGAACGGAAAAGTCTTGCTCAATCACGGCTTGACGATTTTCAAGATCAAGGCGGACCAGGTTGCACAAATTCTCAAACAGTATGTCCAACTGAACAAGACTTTGTTTCGGAGGTCGAGGCTTGGAGAGAAAGAGCATGTCCGTGATCACCCGGTTCAAGCGGTCGGCCTCGCTGACCATTGTGTGGGCATAGGTTTGCTCGGGTTCCTGAAGGGATAATTTGGAGGCAAAGTACTGGGCGAAACCGCGCAGGGCGCTCAAAGGGTTGCGAATTTCGTGGGCCACGGCCGCGGCCAGTCGACCAATGGCCGCGAGGCGTTGGGCCTCCTGGAGGCTGGCTTCCAGGGTTTTGATGCGGGTTCTGTCGCGCACCAAGACCAGGGTGCGGTTGTCCAATTCACACTGCTCGTGCAGCGGCAGAGTCAATACCTCCAGAAATCGATTTTCAAACGAATACTGGCACCAGGCAATATCGGTCTCGCAGTGTCCATTTTTCCCCAGGGTTCTGTGCAGGGACAAGTCATGCCACTGCATCCCGGCCAATTGTGTACCGCGTCCGAAAATCAACATGGCAGCGGGATTGGCCGAACGGATGATGCCGTTGCAGTCCAGGGTCAGGAGGCCGTCCGGCAGGTTGTCCAGCAACTGGGATTGGAAGTGTTCCAGTTCCCTGACCCGGCTGCCCTGTTCGCGCCGCTTGAGCAGGGTGAGCAGGGCAAGCCAGAGTGCCGCTGAGGCGCCCAGGATGTAGGCTGTTTGCCAGAGGGCGGCTCGGCGCGCATCCTGATACATGAGCAGGTGTTCGTTCATGTCAAGGCCAAGAATCAAAAACGGTCGGCTTTCCATGGGCAGATGCTCAGGCCGCAAAGGAGCCGGGGAACTCAGAAAATGTCTGGCCAGCAGTGGCTTGGTGCGGTGGGCAAACAGCAGAACCTGTTGGTTGTTGAAGGTGGCAAAACCGTGCCATTGTCCGCGTTGGCGCAGGGCGGCTAAGTTTTCTTCGGTGAATATCTTGAACTTCGCTATGTTTTCCGATGACAGCAGCATCTGCCCGGCATTGTCCATGACGCCAACGAAGAGTACGTTCGGGGAGGCCAGTAATTCCTGAAAAAAGGTATCGAACAGGGGGCGTTCCGAACGCATGCCCCTGGAATGACGCATGCCCCAGCCCATGTTGCCTTCCACTCCGGAGGCGATGGTCTTGGCCGCCAGGATCATGTGTTGATCCGCGGCGAGTCTTTGCTGGCGCAGGTTTTGCCAAGTCAAAAAGCTGAGGCTCAGCCCCAAAACCAGCAAAGCCAGAAGCGCCACGAATATGGTTTTCTCTCGATGAATGGGCGGCAGGATATGCATAGGTGAAACAAGAACGGCCGCCTTTATGGGGCGGCCGGAAAGCTTCAAGGGTTTTATTCGGAAGGAATAGCCCGCGGTGTTGCCATTCTCGGGCAGTTCCCCAAGGATCCTTGGGGAGACATGGATTTGCGTCCGCTCAAGACGTGGCCTTTTGCGCTGCGATTCATGCCGCCGCGAACCAGATGACCGGTTTTCTCAAAAACCTTGCGTCGGTAATCATTTTGCGCAGACAAGATTTTTTCATGCAAGGTCGTGATTTCGCTGGTCACGGAGGAGATCATTTTCTGAACGGCCTGGGGTGCTGCGAGAAGGACATCCAGTTCGGCCTGCTTGGCTTTCATTTGCAGACCCAAGGGCATGACCGTTTTACGGTGTTCGTCTCGCAGCCTCAAGATCGTTGCCTGCTGCTCCTCGGTCAGGCCGCTGTACGGACCTGCTTGTCCAGCAGAGGCCTGGACCTTTCCGGAACGTGGAGCATTTTGCTGGAATTGTTGGGCCACGGCTGCCGTGGACAGCAGCACAAGGGTTAAGAGTGTCAAGGTGGCAAGTGAATAACGTCGCATGGGAAACCTCCAAAAGGATTATGGTGAATGATATGGAGGTTACTTCAAAACTTGTGCCGAAAAAGAAAAACAATGTTTTTAGAAGGTTGTTGGCAGGCAGGGGCAGACGGCAAATATTTTATGCAATTTTTTGCACATATGAAATAAAAAATACGCAATTTATTGCATTACGCCTTTTCAGCCGTGAAAGCAGAACCCATGGCGGTATTCTATTTGTTGCAACGCAGATTTTTGATGCTGTCTTTAAAAAGCACCTCAATCACGTTTGGCTTCATGAATTTTTGCACATATCCCAGGCCGAACCGTTGATGATCAATGACATCCCCTGTTTGGAAGGCGCAGTCCATGGCATAGGGAAGAATAGGCTCACCTGATGCCTCGTTGATCATTTTTGTCCAGTGTTCGAGAACCTCAGAGGGCTTTTTTGCGGGAACAGGCGCGAGTTTTTTGTTTTTTGCCGGGCGGGGGGAAACGGTTTTCGGCTTCTCCACAGGGGAGCGATAGGCATGCCGCCCGCCGCAGACCTTGCATTGTACCTTGGCGATGGTGCCCTCAACCATGACCACCACGTGATGCTCCGTAGCTCCCTTGCATTTGCGGCAGATCGATTGAATGGAACTTCCAGCCTGGATTGTGTTGTTGGTCATGACAATTCCTTTAACTTGGAGATGAGAAAAAATTCGCCACGCGGGACGGTTTTCTGTGTGGCGCCATGGTTGACATGATTACCTCTTTCCCATGAAACAGGCAATTGTTGGCTTGTTGCATTTTTTACAGGGGTACTGAGGTGGAGAGATCGTTTGAAATTCGGCTTGCAGCAGTGCTTTGCGGGTTGCTCAGCCAGGGTCTGCGCTTGGATTCAACCTGTTGCAAGACCATTGCCCAGGTCTTGGATACAGATGATGTCTCGCAGCTGGAGGTTTGCTTGGCGCGACGCAGTGACGCCGAGGCAGAGTCCATGAGAGCTTTGGCATTTTTCCCGGATGTGAGGTTGGCCCTGGCTGTGGAACAGTGGCTTGTCAGAGAGCATGGGGATTTATCCGCCACAGCATTGAACATGGATGTCCTGGCCTTTGCCCTTGATGGCGCGGGAGTTCGTTTAACGCTGCCTGGTATGGGAGAAATACGATTGTCATTTCGTCAAGACGATGCCAGGCAATTCTTGAAGCGCCTTCATTTGGACAAGCATGTGCCTCAAGGCGTTGCTGCGTTGTTGCGAAAGTATTCCGACACCTTGGACGAACAGACAATCTTAGGGGTGCGCATATTGTGTAAAAGGATCCAGGTGGATTGGTCGCCGGCCAAGAAGAAGTTTCTTTTAGCCTTGCTGCGAGGTTCTTGTCGCGCTGATCCAAGGGACGAGTTGCGTACACATCTTTTGCCTCTGCTGGAGTGGTGTCTTGGTTTTTTAAGCCATGTAGGCGAAGATGTTCCCACGGCCCTCTCGTGCCGTCGAGACAGTCTGCGCAAGCATTTGGACCAAGTCGAGGAAGTAAAAATAATACGGGAAAAGTATAATTTTGAAACACGCCGCATGCTGGGCATGGTTGAACCCAGCATTGATCCGACGGCCTTGCGCAAGGAGATGATCATGGTGGATATGGCGGCCAAGGCGACAGATATCAATCCCTTTTTTGCTTCAGCCACGGAATGGGATTTGGGTAATGCGCCCAGCATGCAACAGGCGATAAACGTCCTGGACGAGAATTCCGGGAGCAATTATACTCACAATATTGGGTGTATCGTAAAACCTCAACCATAATGCTGTGGCCCTTGCAGGGAGCTTGCTGCAGTCGGCCCATGGAGCGCTTATGACCCAGGAATCACCCCAACGGAATCTTGCCTTGGACCTTGTTCGCGTGACCGAGGCCGCGGCACTGGCCTCTTCCAGGTGGCTGGGCAAAGGAGACAAGGAAAATGGGGACGCCGCAGCCGTGGACGCCATGCGTTTGAGCTTCAACGCCCTGGACATCAACGGCGTGGTGGTTATTGGCGAAGGTGAAAAGGACGAGGCCCCGATGCTGTTCAGCGGTGAGCATTTGGGCACGGGCCATGGTCCGGATGTGGATGTGGCTGTGGATCCGGTGGAAGGTACCCGTCTACTGGCCTTTGGTCGTCCCAATGCCATTGCCGTGGTGGCGTTGGCGCCGCGGGGGACCATGTACAACCCTGGTCCGGCATTTTACATGAAAAAGATGGCCGTGCCTTTTGAAGCCAAGTATCATGTGGACATCAAGGCCCCTGTGGCCGAAAATTTGCGGCGCGTGTCCAAGGCCCTGGGAAAATCCGTGGACGACATGGTCGTCTTCGTGCTGGACAAACCTCGCCATGCCGATCTGATTCGACAGATCCGCGAGGCCGGCGCAAGGATCCAACTGCATACCGACGGCGACGTGGCCGGGGCGTTGATGTCCGTGACCCCGGGCAGCGAGGTGGACATGATGATGGGGACCGGGGGAACTCCTGAGGGCATTCTGGCCGCAGTGGCCATCAGGATCATGGGCGGTGAAATGCAGTGCATGCTGGACCCGCAATCGGACAGTGAGCGGCAGACCCTTTTGGATGCCGGGTACAGTCTGGAGCGTGTTTTGACCGTGGATGATTTGGTTCAAAGCGAGGATGTATTTTTTGCCGCCACGGGCATTTCCGGGGGGACGTTTCTCAAGGGGGTAACGTTCACTGGCAAGGGCGCGGTCACTCACTCCATGGTCATGCGCGGCAAAACCGGCACGTTCAGGCGCATCGAGGCGCACCACTCCTTTGCCAAGCTGATGCGCATCAGCGCCATTGAATACTGATTGTCATTGGATTTGCCCGGCAGCATGTCAAGCGAAGCAGGAGTTGTATTGATCGGTGAATGCCTGCCATGGCAACATCCTGGAAAAACCATTGTCGCACGAGGAAACCATGAATAGAAAAAAGCCCGCCATCATTTCTCCGTCGCTGTTGTCGTCGGATTTCAGCCGATTGGCAGAGGAACTGGCCGCCCTGGAGCAGGCCGGGGTGAAGTGGGTGCATTGGGACGTCATGGATGGGGCCTTTGTGCCGAACATCACCTTTGGCCCCCCGGTGATCAAGGCCTGCCGGCAGAACAGCGAGCTGTTTTTCGACGTGCATCTGATGATTGAGCAACCGGACCGATATCTGGCGGATTTTGTGGACGCCGGGGCGGACTTGCTCTGCGTGCATGTCGAGGCCTGCCTGCATCTGGAGCGGACAATCTCGGAAATCGTTCGGCTGGGCGCCAAGCCGGCAGTATCCCTGAATCCGCACACCCCGCTTCATGTCCTGGAGTACATCCTGCCGCAAGTGCATATGGTACTGATCATGAGCGTCAATCCTGGCTTTGGCGGTCAGAAATTCATTCCTTTCAGCACCCGCAAGGTCAGGGAATTACGGGATATGATGGAACAGCAGGGGGTGGATGCACACATTCAGGTGGACGGCGGGGTTACACCGGCGAACATTCGAGAGCTTGCGGACTGCGGTGCGGATGTGTTCGTTTCCGGCTCCGCTTTTTTTGGTTTTCCGCCTTATGCCCAGCGTCTGAAAACCTTTCTTGATGCAGTAAAATAGGGACCGCGTCACGCGGTTTTCAGCAATAATCCCTGTCGTCCACGCCCCTCCTGCATATCCGTCTTAAAACGTCCGTAACAGTACGACTTCTCGCGCTCTTTCTCCAGTTTCAACGATCATCAAACAGCCTGTTGTCTTTTTGCCAAGACTTGCGTGGTTGCATGCAACGTCCCTGACCCGGCCCAGCGCCGGGTCAGGGGGACGCAGGAGGCGATTGCCGAAGCGACATGGGGCAGACGGGTGCATTCCCGGAAGCTACTGGTCCGAAGGGGCGCTTTCCTGCGTGTCAGGGGTCTGCACCACATCCAGCAGTTCGATCTCAAAGACCAGGGTGGAATTGGGCGTGATCACCGGCCCGGCCTGCTGTTCGCCATAGGCCAGCTCCGCGGGGATGACCACTTCCCATTTCGCGCCCTTGGACATGAGTTGGAGGATTTCAGTCCAGCCCGGGATCACTCCGCCCACCGGAAAAGTGGCGGGCTCGCCGCGTTCCTGGGAGCTGTCGAATTGTGTGCCGTCCACAAGTGTGCCTGTGTAGTGCACGGTGACAATATCCTCGGCCAGAGGCTTTTGCCCTTGGCCAGGCGTGAGTTCCCGGTAAAGGATGCCGCTTTCAGTGGATTGCACTCCCTCCTGCTTCTTGAATTCTTCCATAAAGGCCGCGCCTTTTTCCTTGTTTTCCGAGGATTGCTGCTGGAGCATGGCCATTTGTTTCTGGATCAGGTCCTGCTGAAGCGCCACCAGGGTTTCACGCAATTCCTCTTCGGTCATCAGGGGCTGGCCGCCTTTCCCCAGTCCGTCGCGCAACCCCTGGGCCAGGGCTTCAGCGTCGATTTCAAAGTCGCCTTGGGCAATGTTTGAACCGATGTCCATGCCGATGGCATAGCTGGTCTTTTGAATCTTGGTTTCCAGTTGCACGGAAGAAGTGGCGTTTTTTGGGGACGTGGCGTTTTGCTGGCCGCAAGCCAGCATCAGCAGGCACAGCCCGGAAACAAGGATCAATGGACGAAGATTCATGACGTCTCCTTATGTGTTTGGGTTGGAATCATGTGGAATTCTGTTGTGGTTCATGCAAAAGGATATCCATGCAGAGCCTGCAATGCCTGATCCGCAAGGATTTCGGCCGGGATGTGCAAGGATCATCAATGGCCGATACTGGTTGGGAGGCTGTGGAAAAAACAGAGCGACCAATAAAATTGGCCGCCTGGGTTTTTCATAAAAGTATGTCAGGTTGCGGATCAAGCCCGGAAGCTGTTTGAAAATTACTCTTGTGCTGGGGAGAAGCTGTCGGCCGGGGCCATGAACACGGCCTGGACCCGCTGTTTTTCGCCCCCCTGGACAACGCCCCTGTTTTCCTGAATGTGATAGGTGATCACTTCCCCGGAAATGGATCCTTCGCCATCCTTGAGCACGGGATTGCCTTCCATGACGATCACTCCTTTCTTAGTCCAGTAGGTGGCTTTTTCACTGGTGCCGAGTTGATTGTCACGTTGGATGCGCACCTTGCCTTCGGCCAGCAGCTTCTCGATATCCCTGGAGGCATCCGGTCCCATAGACGCTTGCGTGGCTGAGCCACCAGGGGCCGCTTGCATGAAAACCGTCAGCTTGTCGCTCCACAGTTCGAAGTCACTGCGATCCACATGTACGTTGCCCGTGAAAATCACGGTGTTGTTTTCCTGGTCATAATCCATTTTGTCGGAAATGATCTTCACGGGGACCTGATCCTGGGCCTGGATGGCGCCGCCGATGAAAAGCATTGTCCAGGCAAACAAAACCGCAGCAAATGCCTTTATCATCACTATCCTCCTGATTCATGGTTTCTTACGAAAAATGCGATTTTTCTGTTGAGCCGTTGCTCGAATCAACACCGGGAAAACAAACTAGCCTGGAATGATCGCGGCTGTAAAGGGCAATAATTGTTGCGGTTCATCCCCTCAGCAGTGAAAGATCGCGCAGAATGATTGTGGCCGTGCGCTCTGGCACTCCTCCGGCAGCCAAGAGTGCCGACAGCTTGTCCAACTCGCGGCGTACCGCCTCCATTTCCCGCTGATCATGAAGCCATGACCAGGCTTTGTTCGCAAGATTTTCCGGGGTTGCCTGGTGCTGGATGAATTCCGGCAGAACATTCTTCTTCAAAATCAGGTTGGTCAGGCTGATGGCCGGGACCTTGACCAGGCGAACGGCCACGAGAAAACTCAGGCGGGAGCACTTGTAGGCCACGATGGTGGGCACACCCAAAAGAGAGCTTTCCAGGGTGACCGTGCCGGATGCGGCCATGATCAGGGCGCATTCGCGCATATGGCGATAGCGTTGCCCCGGTTCCAGAAACGTCATGTTCTGCTCATTGACGCAGCAACGCCGGAGGAATGCTTCATTGATTCCAGGGGCTTTGATGACCACGAAATTAATTTCCGGGTCCCGCCGGCCAAGGAGTTCCGCTGTTTGCGAAAACACTGGCATCAGTCGTTCAATTTCCGTTTTCCTGCTCCCGGGAAGGATGCCCACCCTCTTTTTTTCGGGTGTGACTTGCAGAAATTCCGCACGCCGCAGTTCATCCACCAAGGGGTGGCCGACATAGTCGGCGGCCATGCCCCTTGCGCGGTAAAAATCCGGTTCAAAGGGCAAGATGCACAACATCCGGCGGACATATTTCTTGAGAAATTGAACCCTGCCAGGTCGCCAGGCCCATACCTGCGGGCTGATATAGTAGAATACGGGAATGCGCAGAGCGTGGGCCATGCGCGCAATTCGCAAGTGGAAATCCGGTGAGTCGATGAGTACCACGGCGGCTGGCCTTTCTTGGGCCAAGCTGCGCCGGATGGTGCGCCACATGCCGAAGACACGCGGCAGATAGCCGACAACCTCGGAGATGCCCATCACGGACAGGTTTTCCATGCGCAGGGTCAGGGACACGCCTGCCTGCTCCATGGCTGTCCCTCCCATACCCGTGAGCAGTATGTTCGGACAGGCCGCCCGGAGTGCTTTGGCCAATAATGCGCCGTGCAAATCACCGGACGGCTCGCAGGCGTTGATCCAGATCAACGGGCCGGACATTCGCTAGCCTTTGCGAGGCATGGTTTGACCGCGGCGTTTGCGGCGATGCTTGCTCTGACTTGTTCGGCCAATTCCATTGAGGCCAAAGCCGCCTCCACTGTGGGGACCGTTTTGGTGAGTGTACAGGGCCCCCCGCGGCAGTAATCTGCGAAGACCAGCAATTGCGAGAGCAAGGCTTCCTCGTGGCGCACGAAAACGGCCTCCCGCATGGAGGCCAGGGTTACGTGGGCATAACGCTGTTTTATGGTTTTCCGGTGCAGGACAAGTTCTTTTTGGATCAGATCAGCCTCCACGAACATGTCCGGGCAGGTAAGTGCGATTTGTCGGGTACGTTTTTCCGAAATCTTGCTGGCCATGATCCGAGAGATCGTGCCGTCTTCGTGCAGCAGCAAGGCCTGGGCCAAAGCGGTTCGACCGTCCTGGGCGTGGCCGAATGCCTGGACTCGGGCCACGGGGCCACGCAGGAACAAGGCCAAATCCAGGTCGTGAACCATCAGATCCAGGACCACGTCCACGTCCAGATTGCGGTCCGGCACCCTGTCCGTGCGCGTGAAATCGGCATTGACCACGGGAGAGGCCAAGGGGAGCATCTTGGCGAGTTCAATGACCACGGGGTTGAAGCGTTCAATGAATCCGACCTGGATACGCAAAGCCTTCTCCCGGGCCATGTCGACAACTGTTCGCGTGGTTTCAAGGCTGTCCGTGAGTGGTTTTTCCACAAAAATATTGGAGGTGAATCGGCTGGCCAGCTCAATATACCCCAAATGGGTGGACGTGGGTGAAGCAATGACAACGGCGTCCACCTGGCTTAAGTCCTTTTCCAGGTCATGCACGGGGCGGGTTCCGTAAGCCGCAGCCAACCGGTTTTCCACCTCGGGTTTGCGGTCATGGATAAAAACCACCTGCACGGATTTCATGGAAGACAGGACGCGCAAATGGTTCCCGCCCATCCTGCCCACGCCGATCAGGCCGATTCTGAGCGGAAGCGTTTCAGACATTGTCCCCTCGCGAAAATTGAACGTCTCGGAATTCCCTATGACGCATTGACGTTGCGCAGAATCGCGGCAATGCGTTCCTGGGTCCTGGAAGACAGGTACGGATGCATGGGCAGGCTGAAGATTTTTTGCGAGACCTGCTCTGTTTCGGGAAAATCCCCTGGGCTGTAGCCCAGGGGCATGAACACGCGCTGGAGATGTAAGGGAATCGGGTAATATATCATGGTCGGAATGCCCTGTTCGCGAAGTGCCCCTTGACAGGCGTCGCGGTGGGCCTTGTCTCTGGCCAGCAGGGAGTACTGCGCCCATGCCGATGCAAATCCGTCGGGAACAATCGGCGTTTTCAGGGCTTTCACCTGGGAGAGCAGGCGGGTGTAAGCCGTGGCCGCGTCCGCTCGACGCGCAAGTTCAGCGGGAAAGACGTGCATCTTCGCAAGCAGAATGGCCGCCTGGAGGCTGTCCAGGCGGGCATTGGTTCCCAGACGGGCATGTTCATATCGCGACGTCCCCTGGCCATGGACGCGAATGGAGCGCATGGTCTCGGCCAAAGCCGAGTTCCTGGTGAAGCAGGCCCCTCCCTCTCCGTAGGCCCCCAAAGGTTTGGCCGGGAAAAAAGAGGTGCAGCCGATTTCGCCCAAGGTACAGGCCTTGCTGCCCCGTTCTTCACCACCAAAGGCTTGTGCCGCATCCTCGATGACCACGAGACCGTATTTGGCCGCAATGTTTTGAATGCGCTGATGATCGGCCGGAAGTCCAAACAGGTCAACTGTGAGCACCGCCCTGGGAGTGAGCCCCGCTGCATCCCGAGGGAGGGGATGATTTGCATCGCCCCGGGCCAGGGCGAGTATCGCGGTTTCGAGCTGAACCGGATCGAGGTTGAAGGTTCGCGGGTCAATGTCCACAAACACCGGAGTGGCTCCCACCTGACAAATCGCGCCGGCCGTGGCGATGAAGGTGAACGGCGTGGTGAACACGGCGTCTTTGGGGCCGATGTCCAGGGACAGCAGGGCCAAGACCAGGGCCTCTGTGCCTGATGAGCAGGAAATGGCATGCTCGATCTGGACATATTCAGCCAGCCGTTTTTCCAGTTTTTCCACTTCAGGGCCTAGAATGAAGCGGCAGCTCTTGATCACCTGGAAAACATTGGATTCCAGGGCGGGCAGGATATCATGCTGCTGGGTCCTGAGATCCACAAACGGTATCGGCCCTGTGTCGATCTGCCCATTCAACAGATCCAGGCAATCCTCCGGGGAATGCACATTCCCCCCGGGGAAAGCCCGGCCAGCCTCAAGGCCGACAAACAGAAATTCTTCCAGATACTCTCGGGCCGCAGCGGCACTGAGCAAAAAAGGGAGGTCCGCCGCTGACATTTGAGGATGCTCCTGGATCAGGGCCAAGGCCTGCTTGAGCTGTACTCCGGGTGCTGGCAAAAGGTGAACAATTTCAAGAAGTTCAGCCATTCGTTGGGCGGGGTTCATTTCGGGGCTGGCCTGGAGTCGAGCACATCCTTCCGTTACCGCGTGCGGGTGGGTCCAGAGGGTGACGGTTTTGTTTCGGGCCAGTTCGAACAATGTCTGAACTGCGGCTGTGCCTTGGTCCTGGAGGCATGCCTGGGTCAAAATGTCGCTGCTCAAAACGACCTGCTGCATGATCGTGATCCTTGTCAATTGAAGCGAAAACTCAAAAAGAAACGAAATCTAGGTTGTTGCGATGCGGATGTCAAAAGGAAGAGATGCAACGTGTCGTTCTTCACGTGCACGGCTTTATCAGCCTTATGAGCACCTGATTCGAACGTTTGCCAAAGCATGCCGGCTGGCCCAGGCGATGTTTCATCGCCTTTGGTTGACCATCGCGTTCGGCTTCTTTAAGATTTTTTTTAATTTTCATGAAGGCAAAGAAGATCCTGGTGTTGCGAAATTGAAAGCACTACGGATGGCTGTGGCGAATCAATTTCAGGACAAAGGAAGGGGCATGATTCTGGAAGTCAAATGCTATGCGACGTTGGTCAAGTATCAGCCCGAACAGAAGGATTTACTGTTGGGCCCGCAACCAACGCTTCGCGATCTGATCGGTTTCTTGGGCATCCCTGAAGCTGAACTCAAGCTCAGGTTTGTGAACGGCGTTCATGTCGGGCTGGACCATGAACTGCACGAGGGCGACCGGGTCGGTCTGTTTCCAGCCGTAGGAGGCGGATGACATGGACCGGCAGGTTTTGGCCGGACGATACCGGAGAAATTTTTCCACCCTGTCCGCACAGGACCAGGAGCGGCTTTTTTTCTGCCGCATCAGCTTGGTGGGACTGGGCGGACTGGGCGGCCCGCTTTTGGAGATGTTGGCCCGGATGGGCTTCGGGCGCAAGGGATGCGGATGGATCCGGGTTGCGGACGGAGATATGTTCGAGGCCAGCAACCTGAACCGCCAGCTGTTTTGCCTGGAATCCAACCTGGGCTTGCCCAAGACTCAGGAGGCCGTAAAACGGATCCAGGCCGTGAATTCTGAAGTCAACTTGCAGGTCCACAAGAATTTTCTGCAACCCGAGGAACTGCCGGCCTTTATCCATGGAGCGGACATCGTGTTGGACGCCCTGGGCGATCTTCCGACAAAGCTGGCCTTGCGCCGGGCTGCGGCTCAGGCCGGGTTGCCAGTGATCACCGCGGCCATCGGCGGGTGGGTCGGGTTCATCTCAACACTGCTGGCCTCGGACCGGGGAGACACGCTTCTGCGGATCATGGACACCGGGGTGGACGGTGCTGAGCTGCGCCTGGGCGTCCTGGCCCCAACGGCCTGGTTTGTGGCAGCCCTGCAGTGTCGGGAGACCGTGGCCTTGGCATGCGGTAAGCGCCCGCTTTTTCACGGCCGAATGCATATCGTGGACTTGACCGATGCCACTTGGGAAAAAGTACTGCTTGAAGAGGAGGAGGCATGCGCCCATCAACCGGCCGTCAACGCGTGATCATTGAAAATCTCCAACCGGTGGTCGATCATGGCCGATTTCCTGCCAAGCGCGTCATCGGAGAGGAAGTGGTTTTCCGGGCGGACATTTTTTCGGACGGCCACGATCAGATTCAAGCCAGGTTGCTGATTCGGTCGAATCCCGCGACCCCTTGGATCAGGCTGGCCATGCGTGTCCGGTCCAATGACCTGTGGGAGGCCACATTCACGCCGGACTGCCTCGGGGACGTTGAGTACACGGCCGAGGCCTGGATCGATCATTTGGGCACCCTGACACACGGCATGCGCAAAAAACTGGATGCCGGGCAGGATGTTTTCGCTGATCTGCTGTCCTGCGCCACCCTGCTCCGCGAGACCGCGCAACGATGTGAATCCTGGACGCGGTCGCGGCTGCTGGAGGCTGCCAAGCAGTTGGAAACAGGGCCGGCCCCGGAAGAAGCCCTGCCGCTTCTGGAAAATGCAGGCTTGCTGGAAGCTGTTCATCAGCATCCAGACCCGGATCTGATCAGCCGTTATTCCTTGACCTTGATCCTGCATGTGGAGCGAGCACGGGCCTTGTTCAGCACCTGGTATGAACTTTTCCCCAGGTCCTGCTCCCCGGTTCGCGGGCAGCACGGCACCTTGCAAGACGTGGCCAAAATCGTTCCGCAAATCGCCGAAATGGGCTTTGACGTGCTATATTTGCCGCCTGTCCATCCCATTGGCAAGAGCAGCAGGAAGGGCAAGAACAACGCGCCAGTGGCCAAACCAGGAGATCCTGGGTCTCCCTGGGCCATTGGCTCGGTCGAGGGCGGGCACACGGCCCTGCATCCGGATCTGGGATCGTGGCAGGACTTTGATCATCTCGTCGGCCAGGCCACCCAGCACGGCCTGGAGCTTGCCCTGGATCTGGCCTTTCAGTGCTCTCCGGACCATCCCTACGTGCAAGAGCACCCGGAGTGGTTTTTGTGGCGTCCGGACGGGACCGTGCAATACGCGGAAAACCCGCCAAAAAAATACCAGGACGTGCTGCCGTTCAATTTCGAGACTCGGGACTGGGAGGCGCTGTGGCGGGAATTGGCGAACGTGGTCCGGTTCTGGATCGGCAAGGGAGTGCTCATTTTTCGTGTGGACAACCCCCACACCAAGCCGTTCGCCTTCTGGGAATGGCTGATCAGCACGATCCGCGGCGAGCATCCCGAGGTCATTTTCCTGGCCGAAGCCTTCACCCGGCCCAAGATCATGGCCAGGCTGGCCAAGCTTGGTTTTTCCCAGTCCTATACCTACTTTACTTGGCGCAACACCAAATTTGAGCTGATGGAATACATGGCCGAGCTGACCTCGCCCCCGCTATGTGATGCATTCCGGCCCAATTTTTGGCCGAACACCCCGGACATCCTCCCCGAATATCTACAGTACGGCGGCCGGCCGTCTTTCGTGATCCGCCTGATCCTGGCCGCCACCCTCTCCGGCAGTTACGGCATCTACGGTCCGGCCTTCGAGCTCTGCGTGGCCGAAGCCTTGCCGGGCAGGGAGGAGTATCTGGACTCTGAAAAATACGAATGCAGGTTTTGGGATCGAAACCGTCCAGGCAATCTCAAGGAGCTGATCACCCGGGTCAATCGCGTCCGCCGGGCCCATGCGGCCTTGCAACGCACGGACAATCTACGTTTTGTCCCGGTGAGCAATGATTCCCTTTTGGCCTTTGTCAAAACCACGTTCAATGACCAAGACACCCTGCTTGTCGTGGTCACTCTGGATCCATTCCAACCGCAGGCCGGGGAGCTGGACCTGCCTTTGGAAGCACTGGGCCTTGAAGAGGGCAGGCCGTTTCTGCTGGCCGACGAGCTGAGCGGGGAGCGGTTCATCTGGCACGGCCGCCATCCGGTGCTGGAGCTCAACCCGCACACCCAGCCAGCACGCATCCTGAGCTTGAAGCGGACCCTGAAGCGCGAGCATGACTTTGATTATTTCTTGTAGAATATTCTCTCATTCCAGCAGGCGATCAAGAGGACACGCTGCGCAGTAAATCGAGGTCAAGATAAGGATCGGAATCGGGGTTGAATACTGGGAAAAAAGACAGCGACACCGATCCCGAGCAACAGAAAGTGCCATGATGAATGCAAACCGGGATAAGCAAGCGAGTTGAGCATGCCTTTCGTGAACATCAAGATCACCAGGGAGGGGGCCACTCCGGAACAAAAGGCCCGCCTGATCCAGGGCGTGACAGATCTTTTGACGGACATTCTGGGCAAGAATCCCCAGACAACCGTTGTGGTCATCGACGAGGTGGACACGGATAACTGGGGCATTGGAGGGGAAACGGTCACGGTGCGCAGAAAGCGGGAGAATTCCCGCACAAAGTAAAACGCGAATCCCCGGCATCACCGTGATTGTTGACCGGCATCAAGCATTTCTGTTCCGTTCAGCATAAGCGCTACGATCTCCTGTTCATTCAATCTGGCGCGGCGTTTTAAAAGCTTGATTTCTTCAAGGGGGTCGAACAACGGATAATCGCTGCCAAACAAGATGCGATCTTTGGGGTGACGGCGCAGCAATGTATGCAACAGGTGGTCGGGGATAAATCGAAGCGAACTGGAGGTATCCAGGAATACGTCGGTGCCGGCCAGCATTTCCAGGGCCTGCTCCCAGTGCAAATACCCGCCCAGGTGCGCGGCGATGATTTTCAATTTTGGGAAATCCTTTCGAATTTTGGCCAGTTTGGCCGGGCTGGAGGGATTCTTTTCCGGCGGCAAGCGGTCGCCAATGTGAAACATGAGCACGAATCGATCGCCGATGGCCTCGAAAAAGGGACGCAATGCCGGGGCGTCCAAGTCATAGCCTTGAAAATCCGGATGGAATTTCACCCCTGCAATGCCCATCTGTTCCAGACGTTCCAACTCTTTTTCCCATTGAGTAAAACCAGGGTGCAAGGTGCCGAAGGCCATCAATTCCTGGTGATCGGCCTGCAATTTTTTGGCCCAATCGTTGGCCGGAACAACCTGATCCGCAGTGGTGGCCGCGGTATGCACCACGGCTCGTTCCAGGCCCGCTCTCTTCAGCCTCGATAACAGATCCTCAGCCAAGCCCGTGCCCACGGGAGCGATTCCGTAATGGCCGTGCAACTGTTTCAACACCTTGCCGGCGATCTTGGGGTGAAACGCGTGGGTATGCCAGTCGGTTTTTTCAGGACCGTTTCCAGGGAGCGAAATACAATTTTGTAAAATCTCGTTTGTCATGGAGAAGGATCAATATATATCTTTTTGAAAATGCTCATTTTTTTTGAATGGAACAGGTATTGCTTTCATCCTGGGAGAGATGAAGCGCAGGATGTGCCTCCGTAAGCAGGCTCCGGCCAGGCGCCTTTTGAGTGTGCAATGTTGATTTGGACATGAAATTGCCGCATGGCGGGTGCTTCTTCAATCATTGAGAACGGATTTGTCAACCGCACAATCATGAATGCAAAAGGAGCAGGAATATGAGTGGAATCCAGTCCCGATTGAACGCGATTTCGGCCGTAACCAACTACAAATCCACGGCCACTCCCTTGAATTTCGCGGAAACAAAGCCCACTGATCTTTTCGGGAGCAATGTCTTCAGCGACAAGGTGATGAAGGAGCGGCTGCCCAGGGCGGCCTACAAATCCCTCAAAAAGACCATTGAATACGGGGAAAAACTCGATTCAGCCCTGGCCGACATTGTGGCCAACGCCATGAAGGACTGGGCTATTGAAAAGGGAGCCACGCATTTCACCCACGTCTTCTATCCCCTGACCGGAATGACCGCGGAAAAGCACGATGCCTTTTTGGTGCCTGACGGCAATGGCGGCGCACTGGCCCAGTTCAGCGGGCACATGTTGATCCAGGGCGAGCCGGACGCCTCCAGTTTTCCTTCGGGGGGCCTGCGCACCACCTTTGAGGCCCGCGGTTACACGGCCTGGGATGTGACCAGCCCGGCCTATATCCTGGAGAATCCCAACGGCACGTTTCTATGCATCCCCACAGCCTTTGTGTCCTGGACCGGACAGGCTCTGGACAAGAAAACACCTTTGCTGCGATCTCTGCAGGCCCTGAATAATCAGGCCAAGCGCGTGCTCAAGCTGTTCGGCGTGGAGACCAAACTGCCCGTTGTTTCCTATGCCGGGCCTGAACAGGAGTATTTTCTTGTGGATCGGCATTTCGTTTTTACCCGGCCCGACCTGCTGATTGCCGGCCGGACCCTGTTCGGAGCCAAGCCGGCCAAGGGGCAGGAGTTCGAAGACCAGTACTTCGGCGTGATTCCGCGTCGCGTATTGGCCTTCATGATGGAGGTGGAGAGGGAATTGTACAAGCTGGGCGTGCCGGTGAAGACCAGACACAACGAAGTGGCGCCCGGGCAGTATGAGATCGCGCCCATTTTCGAGAACGGCAACCTGGCCACGGACCACAACCAGATGGTCATGACCGTACTGCGCAGCGTGGCCAAGCGTTACGGCATGGTCTGTTTGCTGCATGAAAAGCCTTTTGCCGGGATCAACGGGTCTGGCAAGCACCTAAACTACTCCATTGGCAACGCCGAACTGGGGAGCTTGTTCGATCCGGGCGAAACACCCCATGAAAACGCCCAGTTTTTGATCTTCTGCGTGGCGGCTGTTCGGGCTGTGCACAAGTATGGCGCCCTGTTGAGGGCCACTGTGGCTTCCGCCTCCAACGACCACCGTCTGGGGGCCAACGAAGCCCCGCCGGCTATTATGTCCGTCTACCTGGGGGCGCAGCTTGCGGATGTTTTTGAACAGATCAAGGCCGGCGCGATTAAGGGCACCAAAAAAAAGGACGTCCTGACTGTAGGCGTGGATACCCTCCCCCCGCTGCCCATGGATCCCGGGGACCGAAACAGGACCAGCCCTTTTGCCTTCACGGGCAACCGCTTCGAGTTCAGGGCCGTGGGGTCCGGCCAGTCCATAGCCGGTCCGCAGGTGGCCTTGAACACCATGATGGCCGAGTCTTTGGACTACATGGCCACGGAGCTGGAAAAGGCCGTCAAAGGCAATCCGGACAAGCTGAATGCAGCGGTGCAAATCCTGCTGCAGAGAGTCATCAAGGACCACGAGGCGATCATCTTCAACGGAGACGGCTATTCCGAAGCATGGCACCAGGAAGCGGCAAGGCGCGGACTGCCCAACCTGAAGACAACGCCCGAGGCCCTGCCAGAGATTACCAGCAAGGCGTCGATCACGCTGTTCACAAAGTACGGCGTACTGTCCGAGTCCGAGCTGCATTCCCGTCAGGAAATCTACCTGGAGCAGTACTGCAAGACCATCAGGACCGAGGCCAACCTGGCCATCCGCATGGCCAAGACGATCATCTTTCCCGCGGCCATGCGCTATCAGGGCGAACTGGCCTCGACCTGCGCGAACCTCAAGGCCATTGGTCATGACGTGAAGATGATCACGCTGGAGGATGCCACGGCCAAGCTGCGGTCATTACAGAACTCCGCAGGAGATCTTGAAAAAATGCTCGCAGGCGTGCCGCATGGCGATTCCCTCAAGGAAGCCAAATATTACTGCAACAAGGTGTTGCCGGGGATCAACGAGGTCCGCGCATGGGCGGACAGCCTGGAAAGCATCGTTGCCGACGACCTGTGGTCCTTGCCCAGCTATCAGGAAATGTTGTTCATCAAATAGATACAAACGCGTTGGCGCTAAAAAAGCCGCTCGTTTCGGGCGGCTTTTTTATTGTTCCGGACGCAGCACCCAGTGCACATATTTGTTGTGCGTTCCGGCACAAAATGACAAATATGTAAAAAGGCCAGGGGGGCTTGCTGCAGGTTGTGTGCTCACCGCTTGCATGGAAACTCAAAAAAATGAGTGTGTCGGACAATGAACACGTCCGTGGATCACATTACTCCGGAGCAGGGGCGGTTATGGTATCGGCGGCGGTTACAAGCTCCGCGGCGAATTCATGGAGCCGGGCGGCCAGGGTGACAAAGGCGGTCACGCGATCAGGATGCTGGTGCAAGCGTCTGAAAAGCCACTTGCTGAGGTACAACAGATCCGCTTCTGACAGGTTTTGCGCTGATGCGTCGTTCTCATAGAGCGACAGGAGCAGTGCTTTTTGTTCTTCTCTGGTTTTAATGGCCTGCAGGATATCTTGTCCTGCTGCATCGCGTTCGCCGCGCAGAACATTGATTTTTTCCTGGTTCTCTGGAAATTCAACAAGTACCTGCTCCAACAACTCCTCGGCGAACTGGTAGCGGGAATTGGCTGCGAGAGCATCAATGCTGGAGTTGAGCCATGCTTGTGTCCGTTTCCTGGACTGAGCTGATTGGGTATAGAGATGCACGGCCTGGGCGTGTCCACGCATGGAGGCGGAAACCAGGCGGAGGAATTCAGCAACTTCCTGGACGCTTAAAGGTCGTTCAACGTAGGTGCCGTCTGGACCGGCAAAGGAACGCACGGCAGCCAGGGAGTGGTCGATCAGCGCCTGCTTAAAATACGCGGCAAAGGCCTGCCATGCGGCGTCAATGATTTCAGGCTGCAACAGGGCGCTGAAGATTTCTTCCCTGGCTTCCAGGAGGGACGTGCTGGAGTGATCCAGGCCGATCATGTCCACGCCGTACGCGCGGTTCACGGCGGACAGGGACAAGAGGAGTGCGCCTTTGTCCCCGGCGTTGTGCGTTGTCCCGGCGGGATGATAGCAATCCACGAGACGCTGGGCCAAATCATCGAAAAATAGCAAGGTCAAGTTGGCAACGGAGGTAATGGGCTCCTCACCCGCTGTTTCAGATTCAGCGGGATATTCATCTTCACGAGGCGGCGTTTCTTGTTCCTGAACCAGCGGCAAAGCTTCGGAAGGAGACGGCAAGTCCGGTATCGTGGGCTGGGCGAGTTGTTCGCGGGGGGGCTGGATCGGAGCCGGAACCTGTTCGTGCAAGGTGTCGGAGGGCCACAAAAAATAGGCAGCCAAGGCCGCGCAAACAACGACGACAGCTAAAATGATGACCCGAGCCTTGTGCATGGCTTACCTCCTATTCAAGGCTGGCCGCAAAGGGAAACGACCGGCTACTTGGTTGCTTCGTAAATGCGCATCGGCGGGATGTTCAAGAGTTCGAATTCCGAGATGACACGAGGAAAATAGTGTTCCAGATGAACGAAGAGGTGGTGGTCTTTCTGATAAAAGGTCTGATAGGCCAGGAATTTGCCATTTTTCCCGAGTACCTGGTACGTTTGGCGAATGATGTCATTTCTCGCACTGTCAGGAATATATGAAAAAGGAATGCCGGAAACAATATAATCCGGCTTCTGTCCCGTTTGTCCGTTGACCAGTGTCGCGACGTTTTCAGCGCAATCGTTGAAAATATGCACCCTGGTGTCCAAAAACGTTTTTTTAATACAATTGTACATGTCCTGGTTTCGTTCAATGAGTATCAGCCGCGCGGAAGGTTGCATCTGCTTCAGGATATACGAAGAAAAAACTCCGGTGCCAGGTCCGTATTCAACAATTAACTTTGCCCTGGAAAAATCAATTTTTTGGCAGATCCGCTTGACTCCAAAGGGCGACGTCGGCGTAATCGAGGCGACGTTTCTATCTTTCAGGAAGCATTTAACATAGTTGAATGTACTCATGGTGTATCACTTTCGCGACAGGTTGTCGTTGCAGGGAAAGTATCTCCAGACGGTTCGATGCGGCCTTGCCTCTTTTTCCCAGGCATTGAACAAATGTCAACCTCATGGAGTCACGTTCCATATTGTGTTTTCAATAAAAAGGTCGCCCGAAGAATCGAGCGACCTTGCATGCCTGCGTGTTCACGTTGTCGCGCTTAAGAACACGTCATACTTTCTTGGTTTTTTTCTTCCAGAGTTGCATTTCCTGCATTTTTTTTCGCCGGTCGCGGGAAAGGCCTTTGGCAATAAGCGGGGTATTCTTTTTATAGCCGTATTTGGAGCGATACTCCTCTGGAGTCAGGCCATGGGTCGCGAGATGCTTTTTGGTTAATACCTTGAAGGTTTTTTGACATTCCAGACAAAGGATGGATTTTTCCCGAATAGCTTTCTTGGGATCGATATCAGATGGTGCTTCTTCTGGAATGCTTTCAACAAAACTCCCCGCCGAAATTTCCTTGATGCTTAATGAGATTTTCTTAACCATCGAAGCAATTTCATCTTCTGTCATGGTGCGAACACTGGCCTGTGCCTTTACAATATCCAGAGCTTGCTTGATAAATTCGTCCATTGAATCCTCCATTGTTGAAATTTTTTTATTGAATATATGCTTTAATATTTTCGTATGTCAACATTTATGAAATATAAATCGTTCTATGGCAATCAATGATCCAGCTGCTCATTTCTGGTTTTTAATGATTTTTCGCGTGCCTTGTTTGCTATTGAATTTCTTTGTATGATGATATCTAGCAAGTTAACATTTTTGCATGATGCATTTGACAAGGAGTTAAGGCAATGAGCGATATTTCAGAAATGGCTGACGATCTTGCAACGGAAGTTCTTTCTGAAGCAGCGGAGACGTTTTTTGGTCAACGGAAGGAACTGGAGTCCGAAACTGAACTTTTTGAAAAACGAATAAAAGCTCTCGCCGAAACCGGACTGCGAGTCCTCCATGCACAGAAAATCATGCACAGGATACTCATAAACAAAACCCTGATCCAGGATTTTTATCAGGTTTTGGAACTGCCAATGCCCGAACATTTTGAGACAGCCGAAGTGCATGAAGTTGCCTTGCAACTTCGAAAGCCGTTTGCCTGGACATTGCGCGGCCGGTTCTTCAAGCTCCTCATGACCAGTTATTCTCGCCTGCAGTTGCTTGTACACGAGTATCTTCATGGCGGATACCGGAAAGACCCGGGGCAGCCGCGGAAAAAAATCGCTGTGTTCGGATATGTGCAAATGCAGGAGTGGGCGCAACGCATCAATCAGAAAATCGCGAAAATGAATACGTGCCAGGCACCTTCGGAAGTGTTGCAATTTGTCAAAAAACTGGACGTGCATAAGTGTGAAATGGAGAAATGTACCGGCGCCTCCTGCGAGGTTGCCAGGGACAATGGTCTGCTTTTTCCTTATGTCGACTTTTCAGCCTATTGCCTTCCTGTTTTTCCTGAAATGCCTCTTCCCGCACACATTCGACGTCCCTTGTCGGTTTTTTGCAACGCCCTGTTCCCGCAAAGGAAAAAGGAAATCCAAGGGCTTTTTCAAGGGCTTGCGAACGCTTGGGGCAAGAGGTTACAAGACAAACCTGAACGAGGTTGAGGTTTAAACAGGCAATCCGCGCCTGCCATGACAAAGCAAAACCTGATCCGGAGAAAACCGTGAGCGGAGCCGTTCAAAAACGCAAGGGGATTATTTTAGCCGGTGGCTCGGGGACCAGGCTATATCCGCTGACCATGGCCGTGAGCAAGCAACTCATGGCGGTCTATGACAAGCCCATGATCTATTATCCGTTGACTGTGCTGATGCTGGCCGGAATCAGGGATATTTTGGTGATCACCACGCCGGCGGACAGTGCTGTTTTCAGCAGCCTGTTGGGCGACGGCAGTCAGTGGGGGCTGAACTTAAGCTATGCCGTGCAGCCAGAACCAGGCGGCATTGCCCAGGCCTTTTTGATCGGCGAGGAGTTTTTGGACGGACACGGGTGTGCCTTGATTCTGGGCGACAATATTTTTTATGGACACGGTCTGACGGACAAATTGCGCCGGGCCGTTGCTCGGGAGAACGGCGCCACGATCTTCGGATATTGGGTCCGGGATCCACAGCGCTACGGCGTGGTGGAATTTGACAGCCACGGGCAGGCCATTGGGATCGAGGAGAAGCCCAGCGCGCCCCGTTCCAATTGGGCAGTGACCGGCTTGTATTTTTACGACCACCAGGTGGCAAAGCTGGCTCGAACCTTGCGTACCTCGTCCCGGGGTGAACTGGAAATCACGGACCTGAATTTGCTCTATTTGCAGCAAGGATTTTTGCAAGTGGAATGCCTGGGCCGCGGTCATGCCTGGCTGGATACCGGCACCCACGCCTCCCTGCTTCAGGCCGCGAATTTCGTGCAGACCATGGAGGAGCGGCAGGGCCTGAAAATCGCTTGTCCCGAAGAAATCGCCTATGGCAACGGCTGGATTTCCGGGGAGCAGGTGCTCAAGCTGGCCAAGCCGCTGAATAAAAGCGGATATGGACGCTACCTTGAGGCCCTGGTGAGACGTCAAAGCGGCGAGGTGCAGAGGGAGTTTGCGCAATGATCATCCACCAGACGCCCTTATCCGGGGTTTTGCTGATCGAGCCCACGGTGTTCGGGGATGCCCGCGGTTTTTTTCTGGAGACTTACCGCGAGCAGCGTCTTACCGAGTTCGGTGTGCCTGCCTTTATTCAGGACAACCACTCCCGTTCCTCCCGGGGAGTCTTGCGGGGCTTGCATTACCAGATGGGGCGACCCCAGGGAAAACTGGTCATGGTTTCCCGCGGCGCGGTGTTCGACGTGGTCGTGGACATCCGGAAGCACTCGCCGAACTTTGGTCACTGGTACGGCGTTGAGCTCAACGACAAAAATCATTATCAATTATATGTTTCTCCAGGATTTGCCCATGGATTTTGCGTAATTTCCGAAGATGCCGATGTTCTGTATAAATGCACCGAGTATTATTCCCCCTCGACTGAACGGGCGATCATCTGGAACGACCCGGATATCAACATCGCCTGGCCGTTGCCGGAACCCCGGCTGTCGGCCAAGGATCTTCACGCCCCGAGGCTGAAGGATGTTTCATCGGAAGAACTTCTCTGAAAGTCCGGACGTTCGCCATCATGGTTTTTAGGATGCGCAACAAAGGATTCGCAATGCTTTCGTACAGCCTTGCGGGATGATCAAAGGACCGCAAAAATGATGCAACTGTCTTTAGGCAACACCCTTCCTGAAGCGCTGCGGCAGCGCATCAACGATTTGGCCGAAGCAGCGCGTCTGGCCAAGGCTGCATCGCCTGACCCCGGTCATGAGAAAGATCTTGTGCAGCGCGTCAAGACGGAACTTACCCGCCAGGGCGCGGTGCTCATAGCCCATTATTACGTGGATGAAAGCCTCCAGGAACTGGCAGAGCAGACAGGCGGTTTTGTGGGGGATTCGCTTGAGATGGCCCGCTTTGGGCAAAAGCACCCGGCCCATACCGTGGTGGTGGCCGGGGTGCGCTTCATGGGGGAGACGGCCAAGATATTATGCCCGCAAAAGCGGGTGCTGGTCTTGGACCAGCAGGCAGAATGCTCGTTGGATTTAAGTTGTCCAGCGGAGTCTTTCAGTGCGTCTTGCGACCAGCACCCGGATCGCACCGTGGTGGTCTACGCCAATACCAGCGCAGCAGTGAAGGCCAGGGCCGACTGGACCGTGACCTCGGCCATCGGTCTGGACATCGTGGCCCATCTGGCGTCCAAAGGGGAAAAGGTGCTTTGGGCCCCGGACCGCTACCTGGGCGGATACATCCAGCGGGTCACCGGCGCGGACATGCTCCTTTGGCCCGGCTCCTGCATAGTGCATGAGGAGTTTAGGGCGGAAACCGTGCAAGCCTATCAAAAAGCATACCCTGATGCCGCTGTTCTCGTTCATCCTGAATCCCCGCCGGAAGTCATCGCCCTGGCCGATGCAGTCGGCTCCACCACGCAGATGATTAAGGCGGCGCAACAATCCTCCCATCATGTTTTCATCGTGGCGACCGAACAGGGCATTCTCCACAAGATGAAGCAGGCCGCGCCTGACAAGGTTTTTTTGCCCCTGCCCACAGGGGGCCCCCATGACATGGGCATGCGTCGCGCTATCTGTCCCTGGATGAAGCTTAACGATTTGACCAAACTGGAACGCGTTCTGAAGACCGGAGAGAATGAAATTTTCGTCGAAGAATCCATCAGCCGTCGAGCTGTTGTGTCCATCCAGCGCATGTTGGATTTTGCCGAGCTCAAGGCTAGGCAATCAGCCTGAGCGGTCTCGGTCTGTCTGGGAGAGGTAAGGTTGTTGGTCATCTTCAAAAGGGGCCAGATTCTCATCCACAAAGCACAGTGGCTTTGGTCCATGGATGGGATAAAGGTCTGACGGAAGCTCGTCCCACAAGGCTTGAGAGATTTGCAGCCGATCCAAACGCCTGGTGTTGCGGATGCGGACCAAACGCATCTTGTCCACGGAAAGGGCTCCCAAGGTGTGCACGGTTGCGGCAAGAGCCAACCGGTCTGTGGGAAAATGCATGGGCAAGGCCGCCTTTTCCGGGCTCAAGCTTGTCAGGCAGTTGATCGCGGTTTTGGCATAATCCATGGTCCTGACCACCCGGTCCGTGGTCACGTCAGCAAACCCGATGCCCAGGGCATTGCCTGCGGTTTTGGAACTCAAGTCCCGCACAAAAATACGTTTGATACGCGGGGCCATGGTGAAATCACCCAGGATGTCTCTATTGCGGCCGGTGATATTGGTGTCCATGCCCGTTCCGCTGATGTCCTTGCCAATTTCATCCACGACCAGCACGTCCAGTTCGTGAAAAGGCAGCTTGGGGGCCAAGATTTTGGCCAAGCTCAGAAGTTGCGGTTCCTGCTTGGGGATTTCCCCGGGCAGAAGCACGCGCAAAGTGTGCAGCCGGCCCAACCCGTTTTCCACCAGTCCCACCCCGCACAGCACGTTGCCCTTTGCCAGCATTGCCAGGCCCAGGGATTCAATAATGGAAAACATGCCCATCTTAGGCGCCAGGCCGTGCACAAGGCGAGCCCCCTGGTCGTTGCCCAAGCCCACGGCCAGCATCTTCATGAGTCCGCTTTCCACCGGGGCTTTGAACTTGGTATGGGCTTTGATCCGGTTGACGATCACCAGGTGATCGGCACCGGCTGCCATGGCATCGATAACGACCGGGATCCCTTGTTCGGTGCGGCCCAATTCGACAACTTTCAAACAGGATCGAATGGGCACATTCATCGCGGCTTCGGTGACGCCCAAACTTGCAAGGACTTCGGTCTGCCCGTCGGGTGCGGCTCCACCGTGGCTGCCCATGGCCGGTACGATGAAGGGCCGGGTGCCGTAAATCCGGAACAGGTTGCACAGGCTGCGGACCACTTGGTCCAGCCGGTCAATGCCCCTGCTGCCCACGGCTATGGCCACGCTCTGCCCGGGGCGGACGCGGCTCTTCAGGTCCAGCCGAACAGCCTCTGTCCGGATCGCGCTGAGAACATCGATGATGGACGAATTTTCCAGATCTTGGCGCACCAGGGCCATGTCCGGAAAGCGGACCGAACAGAGCAGGGAATGTATCGCTGAAAAATCCATGGGTTATCCAGCCTGCTTGCTATCGAGATCAGAAACACCTGGTCCATTAACCCCTGCTCCAACCATCTTCCTGATACGGCAGACGCCGCACAGGCCTGACGACGTGGGATAGCCGCAGCCTGGACACGGCTCAAGGTCTGTCTGTTGTTCGGCCCATGCGGCAAAAACCGGACGGCCATCGCGCAGGAAGTTTTCGTAAAATTGGATTTTCGCGCCGGGCATACGCTCTTCCAACTTGTTCCACAGGGATTTGTATACGGGGAAGCTGGCCTTGGGGCTGTAAGGGCAGGCTGCTGTGACGTGTTCGAGGTTTTTCAGGAAGCAGAAGTTGGCGATTTCGAATTCTGAAAGACGATAAAGAGGCTTGATCTTGCGGGCGAATCCGGCCTCTGCCGGCAGTACCGGACCTTGATCGCTCAAATAGGAGGCATCCCAGCGTATGGTATTGGCAAACAGCCGGCTGACCTCATCATCCAGGTTGTGCCCGGTGGCCAGCACCGGGAAGTTGTTTTCCACGGCAAATTTGTTGAAAAAATAACGCTTCAGCTTGCCGCAGACAGAACAGATGGGCCGTTTGATCCGGGATTTGATCAACGGGATGGCCAGCCCCTCTTCGCGCAGCTCAATGATTGTCAATGGTACGTTGATTGTGGAGCAAAATTTTTCACAGAATTGTTTGGCCAGTGCCGAGTAGTCCGGAATGGCCAGATCCACATGCAGTCCGTGTACCGCGTAGCCAAGTTCATGCAGTTGCAGCGCCAGGGCCAGGGAGTCCTTGCCCCCGCTGAGGGCCACAAGAATCGGCGATCCCGCCTTGGCCATGCGCTGCTTATGCAGGGTTCGCTCCACCTGGGAGCGGAAAAAGAGCAAATAGCAGTCCGGGCAAAAGGCTGTATTGTGGCTGGGCAGAGCCACGGCAGCCTGGGCTTTGCACTTCCGGCATTTCATGGGCTAGCCCCTCGATGTGACGCGGCGCACGGTAATCGTATCGCCTGGCGCAAGGCTGCGGTCCTGGGTGAGCAGTTCCTTGTCCCTGATGACCAAGACGTCTGTCTGGCCCAGTTTCAATTCGTGCAGCAATTGCAGGACGGTGTTCAACTTCGGATAGTGAAGCTGACGGCGTTCAGGTTCCAAAAGGACGGTTATCATGAGTACCTCGACAAGAAGGATCACTTTGTTTATCTGGGAAGTTGATTGAATTCAACGGCGCATTTGGCGGGTAAAAAACGCCCGGCCCCTGTGCTTAAAATTATTATTCAGCATGGTTGCAAATGCCCAGTACTTGGGATTGGCCCAAAAGTACTTATCCAGTCAGCACGTTCCAGCAAGTGGCTACCTGTGAGCTGGGAGGAGTTTCGAGAGTTGAGCCTTGGCCTGGATGCGTGTATGCTGAAATATGTTGTACATAACCATGCCGTTGCAACGGGACGTTTATTTCCAATATTTTTTGTCGGGCGACAGGCAGCGAAACCCTCCGTGCCCAGGTCGGCGACTGGCCAAGACGGATGCGTTCAGCTAGGAGGAGAATTATGGCCAAGGGAAAAATTCTTGTGGTGGATGACGAGCATCATATCCGGCTCTTGTATCAGGAAGAACTGCAACTGGAAGGGTACGACGTGGTCACTTCCGACGGTTCGGAGAACATTTTGGAAGTTTTGGCCCGGGAAAAGCCGCAGGTGGTGGTTTTGGACATCAAGCTTGAAGGAAACCGATCCGGTTTGGATCTGCTCCAGGAAATCCGCAGCCAGGATCAATCCATTCCAGTGATTTTGTGTACGGCCTACGACAGCTTTCAGCATGACCTGAAGTCCATTGCCGCGGATTTTTACGTGGTCAAGTCCGTGGACTTGACCGAAATGAAAAGCAAGGTGGAGCAGGCATTGAAAAAAGCGGAAAAACAGGGTTCCTCCTCTGAAGGCAGTGATACGCCCTCCTATTACTGATTTTTCCGCACGCCAACGCACCAAAAAAAGCCGGCGTGTATCCCCGGTTTTTTTTGTGGCGAAATGGCGTGGCATCAATGTCTCAACAAATATTTTCGCACCGCTTGATTATGTTTTTCCAGGGTAGGACTGAATTCATGGGAGCCGTCTTGCCGAGACACGAAATAGAGGAGGTTGTGCTTTTCCGGGTCGCGCACGGCCAGAAGTGAGGCCAGGCCGGGGGAGGCTATGGGTCCGGGTGGCAGACCGGGATGGATATAGGTGTTGTAGGGATTGTCTGGATCATCCAAGTGGATGCGGCGCAACCGTTCGGTAAAATCAGGTCCCAGTCCGTAGATGACGGTCGGGTCGCATTGCAGAAGCATGCCTCGGCGCAGGCGGTTGACAAAGACTCCGGCGATGCGCATGCGCTCTTCGGCCAGACCGGTTTCCCGCTCCACCAGGGAGGCCAGGGTGACGGTTTTGTGGATCTCCTTCGGGTCGGGCCGGCCATCCGGCCATACATTGGTGTCCACTTTTTTCCAGAAGGCTTCCAGGAGCATTTCCACGATGGGTCGGGCGTCGCGGTTGCGCGGTCTGGGGAGATAATACGTGTCCGGAAACAGGTACCCCTCGGCGTGGTCCGCCGGGATGGCAAAACGTGTCAGCAAATCTTTGTTCGTCACAGCCTGGGAAAAACTTTCGAAATCGGCCAGATCGCTCTGTGCCAGCAAACGTCCAACCTGCCACCATGTCAGGCCCTCGGGAATCTGCAGGCGGTGCAGGAATTCCCGGCCGGAAGTCAACACATCAAGGACTTGTTTTGGCGTCCATCCAGTATGAAGAGCAAATTCCCCGGCCTTGACCGAGCCCGCCAAGCCCTTGGCCCAGGCATACCATCGGAAATTGCGATTGCTGGAGATCACGCTTCGCTGTTCCAGGATCTGGCCGATGTCCGTCAGGGCGAGACCGGGTTCAATGAAGAGAATGACTTCTTTCCCAGGGGATTCCGGCGATACGTTTAAAAAACGATTGATTTTCCAGCCGATAAAAGCTCCGGCCAACAGAATCACCAGGGCAACGACAAGCAGCATGTTTTTCCAGAGTGCACGAGATGTGGTCGTGGACATGCCGTGTGCCGGGTGGGAGGCGTCATGCACCGTGTCGATTTTCTCAGATGCCACGGTCCAGAATCTCCATGCCCTGATCCAGGGTCAAGCCGTCATGCACTATGCCGTGCAAGGCCTTGAGCAGGGTTTGGGGATTTTCATCCTGAAATATATTCCGTCCAATGGAGAGGCCAGAGGCCCCTGCTTGGAGCGCATCCTCCACCATTTGCAACACTTCCCGAACATTGTTCATTTTTGGTCCCCCGGCAATGACCACCGGAATGCAACAGGCCTCCACCACTTTCTGGAAACTGCCCACGTCTCCGGTATAGGACACCTTGACCAGATCAGCACCCAGTTCCATGCCCACCCGGGCGCAATGGGCCACCACGTCCGGATCGAATTCGTTATGAATTTTTGGTCCCCGGGCATACATCATGGCCAGCATGGGCATGCCCCAAGTGGCAGCTATGGTGCTTACCCGGCCCATGTCTTCGAGCATCGCGCGTTCGTTTTCATCGCCCAGGTTGACGTGCACGGACACCGCGTCCGCGCCCAGGCGGATGGCCTCTTCGACTGTTGCCACCAAGGTTTTGGCATTGGGAAACGGCGAAAGCGAGGTGCTGGCGGACAGGTGGATAATCAGACCGATGTCCGGGCCACTGCCGCGGTGCCCGCAACGCACCAAGCCCTTGTGCATGATCACGGCGTTGGCCCCGCCACTGGCGATTCTGCTCAGGGTCTGGCGCATGTCGATCAGGCCGGCCAAAGGCCCGACAGACACGCCGTGATCCAGGGGCACGATGATCGTGCGCTTGGTGTTTCGATTCAGGATCCGTTCCAGTCTGATCTGTTTTCCTAGATGCATGGCGCTGCTCCTATAATATGCGTTTGAATACAATGTCGGTGAAATATACCTTGGTACCGCACATTGAAAATTCATCTACTCTCGAATTATTTCAAAAATCAAGGGAACTGCGTAAGCGAAGAATGGAGCAAGACGTGTTCTGCCAATTTTTTACCCGTCACGGAAGTGGATAAAAGCACTGGTTGGGACTGACATCGGTGTATGGGGTCGTGAACTCCCTGCATGGCAATATCCCGTGTTCAAGTGTGGCGGGCCATACCCGCCCCTTTCAAAATTTGTCGACCAGCCTTGGAAGATGTGCAGGGCCTTGAAAAACCGCATGCAAAGCAGAAGATTCTTCGAAACTGTTACTGAACCATGCTGATTGTGGACGAAGAAGAGATCAGCCGAGACGATTTTCAGGAAGTTCTGAAAAAATGCGGCTGCACTGTGATCAGCACGGCAGCGGCCAAATACGACGTCCTGGTCATCGACAATGTAACCCGCGCCTGGGAAGAGATGGCGACGTAAACCCGATACGCAAGCCGGGGAATCCCTTGGAGTCCGGGGCGTTTTCGGCTTGTTTGCTGAAAGTTGACAGTGGTAAAAAAGTCATGGAAAAAAACAAAACTCATCACAGCTTGAACAAATTTAGATTACTCCCCCACGGAGATCGCCTTTCAGCGACACGCCATTTTTGAGACTCGTCAGAAGATTATGCGCCAGATGCAAGAACACGGCAAGGCGACTAGACGTACATGCCGGTTCAAGCGCAAGGATGAAGTGTATACGCAGAGGCTGATGAAGGGGATCATAACAGTGATGGGATGGCCCCGCCCCTTTAAAAGGGGTATGCGTCAAGGACACACCAACCCTTGAAGGAGGCCATCCCATGAGTACAGTTAGCGTAATCGGCATTGACTTGGCAAAGAATACTTTTCAGCTGCATGGCGTGGATTCGCAAGGAAGAACTGTTTTGCGTAAGACTCTCAAACGAGCCCAAGTCGCTGACTTTTTCTCCAACCTGCCGCATTGTCTTGTCGGCATGGAAGCATGCGCCAGTTCCACTTACTGGGCACGGGTCATCGAATCCTGTGGTCATACCGCCAAAAGAATCCATCCAAAGTTCGTCAAGCCTTACCTGATGGCCGAGAAGAACGATCCCAATGACGCGGAGGCTATCTGTGAGGCGGTGCAACGTCCAAGAATGCGTTTTGTTCCCAATAAGACTCAGGAACAGGCGGATATCCAAGCTATTCACCGTGTCCGTAGAAGCTTTGTCCAAGCAAGGACCGCGGCGATCAACCAGGTTCGAGGTCTGCTGGCCGAGAATGGCATTGTCCTCAAGCAAGGGGCTTGCCATGTCCGTTTTCATCTGCCGACGATCATTGACGACCATGACAACGGCCTTTCCGGGACCATGCGGCATTTGCTGCGCTCCCAGTATGAGAACATCACCTTCCTTGACGCCCGAATAGCCGAGCAAA
>OMKS01000064.1_pt1 | contig 82388 bp, 68 predicted proteins | sample 1674721 | NCBI WGS metagenome assembly OMKS01 (sample SAMN06264996, study PRJEB25208) | sediment metagenome | isolation source: hot spring sediment | place: USA: California | collected 2014-09-02 | reverse complement strand
CCGAAGGGGCGGCACCGTCATCGTCATTCCGAGCGACGCGGTGCGGAGCGCAGCGAAGCACTGCGGATCGAGGAATCTGTTCTTCAGCATCGCGCAGCGACACCGCTGATGTGGTTGCGACCATGTGTCTGGTGCCTTGTGGAAGCGCTGTTCGAACCGATCCCTCCACTGCGGGCCTTCGGCCCGGCTCCGCTCCGCGAATCCGCCGGAGGAAAAAGGCTATGACTTGACAGGTGGCACGCTTTCAGAGATGACGACGACGGTGGCGCCCTTCTGGGGCGGAGGGTACCGGACGACGTTGGGGTTGTTCGAGGACCGGGCTTGGCGTATAGTGCCTCGGCAAGGGCCGTCTTGTCCGAGGGACCGGCGGCATGGATTGCGGCACGCACGAGAAGGACTCTATGGACGCTATCGAGTTTGCACCAAGCTGGCAGGAGGTGTTCGCCGAGGCAGGGCTTGCCACGGTGGAGGATTTCATGCACTACGAAGGGGGCACGCCGATCGGCCATAACCGCCACCGGCAGGTTCTGACGTTTGTACTCGACACGCCCACGGGGCCCCGCCGGTTCTACATGAAGCGTTTCATTCGCCCCCACCTGAAGGACATGCTGGCCACATGGCGTCGGTTCGGGCGGCCATGCTCGCAGGCCGAATGCGAATGGCGGTACGCCCGGACGCTGCTTGACCAGGGGATTGAGACGTACCCCCCCGTCTGCCACGGGGCGATGATGCGGTGCGGATTTGAGCAGGGCTCGTTCTTCGTCACCGAGGAGATTCAAGGCCGGTGTCTGACGGACTACGTGGCTGAAGCGTGGAAGACCCTATCCCCGGAGGATCGACACGTCTTGCTCGTGTCCCTCGGCCGCTTCGTCCGCCGCGTGCACGAGGCCCGCATCAGCTTTCCCGATCTGTACGCCTGGCACATCTATCTGCTGGACCCGGTCGGCCCGTCAAGCCAGTTGGCCCTGATCGATCTGCATCGGATGCGCTGCGGCGTGCGACGTCTCGGCGAAAGGCTGCGGAACCTTGGGGCTCTGGAATACAGCCTGCTCGAGCGGTACTTCGACGACGACGCGAAACGCACCCTGTTCGAGGCCTATCGGCGAGCCGGAGATCGACTGCCCTGGGATCGCTTCCGGTCACGAATCCTTCACCGTGCCGAGGCGCTTCGACGGCGACGGCGCCACGCCCCCGACTACTGAGCCCTGCCCACGGGGTGACATCGGTCGCCCTCCGCCACGATGCGCCGGGAACGAGCCCGAAGACCGACTCGGCGGGCCCTACAGGTGACGGATGATCTGCTCCAGGTCGTTGGGTACCTCAACCGGCGGATTGCTGAAGGCGCCCTTGCGATCCCGATGGTACTCCACGGTCACGTTCGGGTCCTTGAGCGGGTGGCCCGTCAGGACGCACACCACGCGTTCATCGCGACCGACGACCCCGTCGGCCAACAGGTGCTTGAGCCCGGCGATGGTCGCGGCCGAGGCCGGTTCGCACCCCAGACCCGTGGCCCCGATCTGCGCCTTGGCGTCGAGGATCTCCTCGTCGCGGACGGCGAGCACCACGCCGTTGCAGATGTCCAGGGCGCGGAGGCATTTCTTGAGATTCACCGGGCGGGAAATCTCGATCGCCGACGCGCACGTATGCGGCGAAAAGCCGCGTTGCGTCAGGTCGTCATAGTAGGCGTCGATCACGGCCTGATCGACACGCCCGTCGTTCCATCGCAGGCCGCGCTCGTTGAACAGTTGCGTCAGCGTATTGGCCCCGGTCGCGTTGACGACCGCCAGTCGCGGCACGCGGTCGATCAGGCCGACCCGGCGCAGCTCGGCGAAGGCCTTGCCGAAGGCGCTGGAGTTGCCCAGGTTGCCGCCAGGCACAATGATCCAATCCGGCACCTCCCAGCCGAGCCCCTCGAGCACGCGGTACATGATCGTTTTTTGCCCCTCAAGCCGGAACGGATTGAGCGAATTGACCAGGTAGATCCCCTCGCGGGCGCAGACGGCCTGAACCTGCCGCATGCAGTCGTCGAAGTCGCCGCGTATCTGGATCGTGTGGCCGCCGTAGTCCATCGCCTGGCTGAGCTTGCCGAAGGCGATCCGGCCCGATCCGATGAAGACCGTGCACTTCAAGCCGCAGGCATGGGCATAAAGCGACATGGACGCCGAGGTATTGCCCGTCGAGGCGCACGCGCTCGACCGGGCACCCACCATGCAGGCATGGCTGAACGCGGCGGTCATGCCGTTGTCCTTGAACGAGCCGCTGGGATTGAGCCCCTCATATTGCAGGAAAAGGCGGCCGGGTTTGATCCCAAGCTGGGAGGCCAGGCGATCATTGCGTTCCAGCAGCGTCTGGCCCTCGCCCAAGGTCACCTTGCACGCATCGGGGCAGAAATCCAGCAACTCGCGGAATCGCCAGACGCCCGAGAAATCCAGCGGCTGATCCCGCCGGGCCCAGCGGTCGGCGAACGCACTGAGCCTGGAGGGCCGAGCGATCCGATCCCAGTCGTAGCGAATGTCCAGCAAATCGCCACACTGCGGGCATTTGAACAGCGCCCGGGCGCACTCGAACTGAGCCCGGCAATCCGGGTTGATGCACTCCTGCCAGGCGGTTTCTCTTGAAGGCATGGCCATTCTATCGTCTTTCCCGAGGCCCGATTATAGGCGACAGGTGGAAATGGCGGCAAAGAAAACTACGTCCGCGACTCAATTTCGCGCAGCCGGTCCGGTAATTCCGCGAGCCGCTCGATTCGGACTGTCCCGACGGGCGGGGCCCCCCTACCATTGGTATGGGCCTGCTTGAGCACCGGGATCATCCCCGCAGCCAAGGCCCCCTTAACGTCCTTGTCGATGCGATCGCCGACGTAGACGAGCGCCGCGGGCGGTTCGCCCAGCCGTTGGGCGGCCTCGATGAAGATGCGACGGTCGGGCTTGCGAAACGCAAAATCGTACGACCACAACCGCACGGGAAAGTAATCGAGCACGCCCAACTCGTCCAGATGCCGCTCGATGGCCGACGCGTGGACGAACGTGTTGGACAGAATCCCCAGCTTGTACCGCTCCGCCAGCGTGCGGATCGTCTCCTGAAGGTCCGGCTCGACCCGCGTCACGTTGTAGAGCGGCTCGTACCAGCACCAATGAACCTGCCGCCACTGGTCCTCGGTCAGATGCAGGCCCTTCTTTCGCCCCGCCTGTTGCAGCAGGTCCAGGGCGTCGAAGTCGCGCCCGGTCAGAAAGGTCCGAAGCAGATGCCACCGTAACCCGAACAGGCTCTTCCAGTAGTACCGGCGAAACGAGCCCACGTCCACCCCGAGGCCGCACAGGTAGTCGTAGGACCGCCGCGCGGCCTCGTTGAACAAGGCCCGGGTGTCGAGAGGCCCGAAGCATAACAGGGTCTCTCCGACGTCGAACACAATCCCTTTGATCGTCCGGCTGATCACGGCATTGGGACTCACGAGGTCGGGTCGTCCTGACCGGTCAACACAACTCGCCATCAGGCCCGCCGCCGCGGCGGATTGCCCCCAAAGGCCTCGGCCACCCAGGTTTCCATTTCCTGGTCACTGATCGCGCTGACCCGATCGGCGGCGTACTCGGCGTCGATTCGGTCCTTGACGGCGATGACCCGGGGGTCATGCTTGGCGATCGTGATGTCATACTGCTGCTCGATGAAATGCTTAATCCCCGCGGCGCCGCTCTTGTCGGTAATGGCGACGCCCAGCGGCCGGCGCAACAGCTTTTGCGTGTCGAAGGGGTTGTAGATCTCCTCGTTCTTGAGCAGGCCGTCGGCGTGGATGCCGGCCCGCGTCACGTTGAAGTCCTTGCCCACGAGGGGGTAGTTCGACGCCAACGAAAAACCCAACTCCTTTTCGGCGTAGCGGGCCAACTCGGTGATGGCCTCGTAGCGCACGTTCGGGTTGGTGCCGCGTAGTTGCGCGTGCTCGATCACCAGGGCCTCCAGCGGCGGATTGCCCGTCCGCTCGCCCACCCCGAAGATGGCGCAGTTGGCCGCCGAACAGCCATACAGCCACGCGGTCGCGGCGTTGACCTGCACCTTGTGCAGGTCGTTGTGCCCGTGCCACTCGAGCCACTCGGAGGGCACGCCCATCTGCCGCATGCCGTACACCAGCTTGGGCACGCTGCGCGGCAGCGCCACGCCGGGGTGCGGCACGCCGAAACCCAGCGTGTCGCACAGGCGGATCTTGACGGGGCTGTCATACCGCTCGGCGAGCTTCATCAGCTCGGCCGCGAACGGCTGGATGAACCCCTCATAATCCGCCCGGGTGACGTCCTCGAAGTGGCACCGCGGGATGATCCCCTGATCCAGGGCGGCCTTGACGATGTCGAGATAGCCGTCCAACGCCTGCTGACGGGTTTTACGGAGTTTCAGGAAAACGTGGTAATCGCTCGCCGAGGTCAGAATGCCCGTCTCGCGCAGCCCCATCTCCGTGACCCGACGAAAGTCGGCGGCCACGGCCCGAATCCAGCCGGTCACCTCGGGATAGTGGTAGCCCCGCTCCTTACAGAGCTCGACGGCCTTGCGGTCCCGATCGGAGTACAGGAAGAACTCGCACTGGCGAATCAGGCCGGTATCGCCGTCGATCTCGTGAAAGAAATCAAAGATGCGCAGGATCTGCTCAGGCGTGTACGGCGGCCGGGCCTGTTGCCCGTCACGAAACGTGGTATCGGTAATCCAGATCTCCTCGGGCATCTCATACGGAACGGGATTGTGGTCGAAGATGATCCGGGGAAACTCCACGTACGGAAACGTCTCTCGGAAAAGGTTCGGCTCCTGGACATCATGTATCTTGGGTTCTTTTTCCATAAGTCCCTTTCTTGCTGGGTTTTCTCGTTCGTAAAGGCCTCCGGCGCTCGGCATCGGCCACGCTCACGCGTCGCGTCCCACACAGTCTCCGGCAAAAGGCATAGCCGAGGTGGGAGTCGAACCCACACGCCCGAATCGGGCAGGGGATTTTAAGTCCCCAGCGTCTGCCGTTCCGCCACTCGGCCCCTAAGGCTACGTTTTCACAAAGCACCCGGTCCTTCGACGGTCGTGAGGCATCGCTCTTTTTGCCGAGCGGCTGGGTTACGTGCCTGCGCCCACGACCCGGACACAATGTCTCCCCTCCCCATGACCTCTCATGAGAAAACGTGAGGGTTTACCATCCGGTGACGTTATTATAGGATGCAGTCAGGCTAATGCAAGCGGATTTCGGGGACCGATCACAGGCCCCCGTATCGGACTGCCTAACCGTGGGAAAAGAGCGAGTTGGAGGTGTGATCGTGATAATGCGCTGGATTATCTGGACGTTTGGCGTCGTGCTGCTGGCGGCTGTTCTGGCCGGGTACCCTCGGGCCGAAGCCGCCCAACCGGGGGTGATCGTGGAGCGGTTCGTTTTCGAGGAGGCGCCGTTCCCGGAGTGTCACGCCTCCACGGTCGTCGAGACGGCTGAGGGGCTGCTTTGTGCCTGGTTCGGCGGCACGCGCGAGGGTCACAACGACGTGGGCATCTGGCTGTCGCGCTGCGACCCGGAGGGCTGGGGCAAGCCCGTTGAGGTCGCCACGGGCGTGATGTCTGAATCAACGCGGTATCCCTGCTGGAACCCGGTGCTCTCTGCACCAGCCCAAGGGCCCGTGATGCTGTTCTACAAGGTCGGACCCAGCCCCAGCCGCTGGTGGGGCATGGTGATGCGCTCCGACGACGATGGCCGCACGTGGAGCCCGCCGCAGCGCTTGCCCGATGGCATCCTGGGCCCGATCAAGAACAAGCCCATCCCACTGCCTGATGGGACGATCCTGAGCGGGTCCAGCACGGAGCATGACGGCTGGCGCGTGCACTTCGAACGCAGTCGTGACGGCGGGCACACCTGGCAGCGGATCGTCCCGGCCGACGATGGCCGACGGTTTGGTGTGATCCAACCGACGTTACTCAGGCATTCCGACGGCCGCCTGCGGGCGCTCATGCGGAGCCGCAGCGGCCGCATTGTGGAGATGACCTCCGGTGATGACGGGATCACGTGGAGCCGGCCTGTCGAAACGAGCCTGCCCAACCCCAACGCCGGCTTTGACGCCGTGACGCTTGACGATGGGCGGTTTTTGCTGGTCTACAACCACACCCTCCGCGGCGGCGACCGGCCCCGCGGACGGGAGATGCTCAACGTGGCGGTCAGCGATGACGGCAAGACCTGGCAGGCGGCATTGACCCTGGAGAATACGCCCGGTCAGGAGTATTCGTACCCGGCGGTCATCCAGGCCGGAGACGGGCAGGTACACGTCACGTACACCTGGCGGCGGCAGCGCATCCGGCACGTGGTGATCGACCCCTCACGGCTCTCGCTGCGACCCATCCAGGAAGGGCGTTGGCCCCGGTGAACGGCCGTGCCGCCGGGCCTCCGGCCGGGGCCGTCAACGAACGGCGCCCGATACACCCCCGGGGGCCTGCTCGGCCTCTTTTCGCCGCTGCTCTTCGATCTGTTTGTACAGATCGGGCCGCTCGATCTGGATGCGCGACAGCAGGTTCCGCCGCAGCTCCTCCGGGAAGAAACGATCTTCCATGAATTGTCGGTAGGCTTGGTACTTGATGAACGCCAAGGGCGGCAGACCCACCCGACCGGGCTCTTCCTGACCGCGCTTCTGGTAGACCTGGTAAATCTCTTCGGCCCACCGCTCGTAACCGGCGGCGGTATCGTCCTTGCGGATCGCGTAGTAGAAAAAGGCCGTACGCAACGACAACAGGACCTGTTCGGTCGCGTCCTTGTCCCCGATACTGCTTTCCTGCTCGTGTCGGATTCGCGCGCGAACGTACTCCACCAGCGGCATGGAGAAGTCCTTGCGGTGCTCGCCCTCGGAGAACTCGCGGCGAAGTTGCGCATAGATGCGCGCGGCCTTGCGGCGGTACCCGGCCCGATAGAACGAATGGACCGCGTTCTCGAGGAAGTTGCGGTGCCCACCGCGGACGGCTTTGGGATTACCCCCCTCGAAGCTTTCGTATTTCTCGATGCGGTTCTTCCACGCCTCGTTGCACGAATCGAACATCTGCAGATCGGGCAGGGTCAGGACGGTCGCCGGTCCCTGGCCGGTGGGATAGATCACCACGTCGCCCGTGCGATACAGCGATTGGAGGGAATGGAAAACGATGCGATCGGTGTTCTTCTCGTCGATGGAATAGCGATCGGGATTGCCGGCCCGTTTCAGGCCCAGTTCGGCCCAGTAGATCGCGTGGGCATCCGGATGCTCCCAGTTGAGCGGCTGGCGGTCGTTCGGGTCGTCGATGCTCACCCGCCCGTAGCGACGGTTCATCTCCTGCATGAAGGGGATTTCGTACTTCCATTCCTGGCGCAACACGGTGGCGCGGGCGAACACGTCGAACGCCTCAAGACCGTTCGTGCCACGGTACTTGTCGATCACCGCGAAGGCCTCCGGCCTGAAACGACGGGGCTCGGCCCTCAAGCCGAGGTACTTCCTGGCCAGCTCGAGCGGGTCCTTCTGGTCCAGCAACGGATCAGCGGAGCGCAGCGCCTGGACAAACTCGGCCGCCTGCGGATCGGCCAGCACGGTCTCCAGGTCCTTCGGCGCGGCCGCCAACCGTTCGAACGTCTCGTTGGTTTCGGGATTTCCCAACAACCGCCGCATGTCCAGGGCCAGCTCGCGCTTGTAGTGCCGATGGCAATCGTCCGCGACGTCGCCCATCTTGTGCTGGAAGATCCACGCCAGCGAGCGGTACAGGAGGATGCTCTTCGGGTTCGTGGGGATGCCGCGGTCGCGGAGGATCTCGATGCCGTTGCGGACCCAGCGCCAGCGCTCCTCCCATTGCTCGGCGGGCACGGCCACGGAGATGTTGTAGGCCATGTTCCACGCCTGGAAGTCCCAGACGGCCGCGAATCGAGGCTGCAGGATGGTGATCCAGTCGGCCAGTTGGCGGGCGTCAAAGAACAGACCCTCTTCCTTAAGGCGGTCGGCCCGCATCCAGAGGACATCCACGACCAGTCCGCGAAAGGCCCCCATGGCCACGGTGGCGAAGGCCAGACTCGGCGGAGCGTTCTCCAGGGGAGCATTGACCACCAGGCCCATTTCTTCCCGCGCCTGATGGATACCGCCCATCAGGCCGGAGGCGGTGAAAAGCAACACCAGCCCGCCCAGCAGGCCCACCCCCACAATGATTCGGTCACGCCACCGCATCGCCGTCGATCCTCATACGGCCGTCTTGGCCAGTTCCCGTTGGTGGAAAATCAGCACCCCCAGCAGCACCAACAGTCCGGCCTTGATCAGGCCGGTTGTCAGGTACACCTGCCCGAGGAACCCCCAGCCGATGGCCCGCCCCTCCACGATGAAACGGGTGGGGTTGTAGTCCCCGTCGAACTTGGGCAGCAGCCACAGCAACGGTTTGATGGTGAATGTATAGAGCAGGGACAGGGGCCCTTCGAGCAAGTCCAGGGACTCGACGATGAACCCGTTGATCGTCCCGGTGACGAAGGCCGCCATGCAGATCAGAATGGCCACGGGAAACGACAGCCAGGTGGACACGCACACGCCCACGGCGGCCAGAAACACCAGCCGCGAGAAGATCATGAGCAGCGCCCGCAGGAAATTGCCCGTGAACGTGCCCGACCGATAGAGTAACTGGACCTCCTCCGGGATCACCGTGCAGGCGTTTCGCGACGGATCATTGAAGTAGGCGACGGCCACGTATCCGTCATCGGCCACGGCGCTGCTCGGCACGGACAGCTCGACAAACGTCCGCAAGGGGTCCCGACGGGCGACGTACCGAGGCACGGCGGCGCCGGTCAGTCGTCCCGCGGCGTCCCGCGTTCGGAAATCACCCACCCGCCACTGGCTGAACACCTGGTCGTCCACGGGGCTGGGCAGGGCCCGCAGCTTATACCGCACGAACAACGGCGTGTTGGGATCGCTGACACGAACGTTCTGAAACGTCCACTCCTTGGCATAGCCGGGCGGCACCGATTTGGCGATATTGAGCGCCTCGCTGCGGAGTATCCCCAGGGCACGCTGCCGGGTCATCCCCTCGGGGATGCGGCCCTCGAACTTGAGCCGGTTGTACTCTTGCAGGATCTGGGTCTGCAGGCGATCCATGTCGATCTTGGTGTCCAGGCGCACGCGGGCGGTGAAAAACTCCTGGCGGGCCTGGCGCGCCTGCGGCGGCGGCGCGTTGGCCGTGTAGAACATGACCCAGGCCAGGCCGTAGATAATGGCCCCGAAGGCCGCCAGCAGCATCGCGTTGAGAGCGACCACACCCAGCAGCTTGCCGAGGACGATCTCATAGCGCCGAATCGGCTTGCAGACCACGAGGAAGATGTGGTGCCGCTTGATGTCATGGGTCACGGTGTACACCGCCACGAACACGGTCAGCAGACAGAGCAGCAGGCTGGTCAGCGACAGCCCATAGCTCACAAACGTCTGCAATCGCCCCAGCAGGGTCCGGTCGCCCACCGCCGTCAGGCCCATCAGCGGAAGCAATACCAGCAGCAACACAATCACTACGGCCGCCACGCGCATGCGGATGCCCTGGGAAATCGTGTTTCGCGCCACCGCCCAGACCCTATGCACGCTCGTCCTCCTCGGGCTCATCCGGACGGGCCATCTCGGTCGTGCCGTCGGCGGCCTGGGACCCGGCGCCCCCGGTCAGGGCCTCAAGAATATCTTGGCGGACCGTCTCCACGGGCTGATCCTCCGGCCGGGCCGTGGGTCGCTCGGTCATCTCCTCCTCGCCAGGCTCCTGCGGCGAGGGAGGCTCGGATTCGGTTGTCGGCAGCGTGGCGGCCCGTCGGGTCAGATCGTCGAGCAGACCCCGGTCCTCCGGCTCCTCCGTGGCGGCCGGCGGCGCGGGCTCGGCCTGAACGGATTCCAGTTCCACGTCGCCACCCGCGGCGGGCTCAATGGACTTGCCGACCAACGTGTCGAGCACGCCCGGCTCCGGAGGCGCCGCCTCCTCGGCCAGGAAGCCGCCGATCTTCATGGTGTTGACCGCACCGCTGGTGGGCCGCGCCTCGGCCTGGGCCCGCGTCACGATCTGAATGAAGTACTGCTCAAGCCGCTCCATCGGGGTGCTGATGTCGCAATCCGTCTGCTCCTCGGCGATGATCTGTCGAATACGGTCCAGCGTCTGCGGGCTCAGCGGCCCGCTGAGAATCTGACAGCGATCGCTCTGCTGCAACAGGGAATCGACGGCGCCTTCGACCTGCATGCGGCCCCCATAGAGGATGCCGATCCGGTCGCACACGTCCTCCACGTCGGCCAGCAGGTGACTGCACAGCAGGATCGTCTTGCCCCGTCGGGCCAGATGCAGCAGCAGGTCCTTGATCTGCCGCGTGCCGATCGGGTCCATGCCGCTGGTCGGCTCATCCAGGATCAGCAGCTCCGGGTCATTAATCAGCGCCTGGGCCAGACCGATCCGCCGGGCCATCCCCTTGGAGAACGTCCCCACGTGCCGGTTGGCCATGCCCATCAGGCCGACCATTTCCAGCAGCGCCTCGATGCGGCTCTCGCGCACGCGGGCCGGCAGGTTGAACAGCCGACCGTAGAAATCCAGCGTCTCGCGGGCGCTGAGATAGGGATAGAGGTACGACTCCTCAGGCAGGTACCCGATCCGCCGGGACACCGCCGGGTCGGCGGTGCTGCCGCCCAACACCAGGGCGTACCCCCGCGTCGGATGCAGGAGGTTGAGCAGCATCTTGAGCGTGGTGGTCTTGCCCGATCCGTTGGGCCCGAGAAAGCCGTAGATCTCGTTGTAGCGGATCTTCAGGTTCAGATCGTCGACGGCCACGACCTTGGCCCGGCCCCACCAGTCGGGAAAGACCTTCGTCAACGAAAACGTCTCAATGGCATGTTGTTCTGCAACCACGACAGGCCTCACCGATTGGGTCCGTTCGACAGACGATGATCATGTTCGGGACCGCGCGGGGTCAGGACGCCGGCTCCTGCGGGCCGGTCAGATGCTCCCCAAACCGGACCAGCCGGGCGCTGTTGAAGATCACGACGACCGAGCCGCTGAGGTGCACGACGGCCGCCAGGATCGGCGAGAGCCAACTGGCCGCGGCGGCGAAAACCCCGACAATAATGTACAGTATGCCGAACAACAGATTCTGGTTGATTACGGTTCGCGTCTTGCGGCTCAGACGGATCAGGAACGGCAGCCGCCGCAGATCGTCGCTCATCAGCGCGATCGACGCGGAATTGATCGCGACGTCGCTGCCCGCGGCCCCCATCGCGATGCCCAGGTCCCCCGCCGCCAGGGCCGGCGCATCGTTGATGCCGTCGCCGACCACGGCCACGGCGTGCCCGTCGCTGCGGATCCGCTCCACGACGGCGAGCTTGTCCTGCGGCAGGCAGTGGGCCTTGTAATCGGTACAGCCCAATTCGGCCGAAATCCGGTTGGCCACCTCGCGGCGGTCGCCCGTGAGCATCGTCAGGCGGCGGACACCCAGCTCGCCCAGCTCCTTGACGGCCGCCTGCGCCTCGGGACGGGCCTTGTCCTGCAAGCCGATCCAGCCGATGCACTGACCGTCACGGGCCACGTACAGCGTGCTGAAGCCCTGCTCCTCGTGCAGCGCCGGATCGGCGACGACGTGGACGTCGATCCCGTTCTCGGCCAGGAATTGGTCCCGCCCGACCATCACGCGGGCCCCCTGCACGACGGCGGTCACGCCCTTGCCGGGCGTTTCCTGAAACTCGCCGGTCTCCACCACGGCGACACGGGCCTCCTTGGCCAACTGAACCAGCGCCCGGGCCGCGGGGTGCTTACTCAATCGCTCGGCCGAGGCGGCCAAACGGAGCATGTCCGCCGGCTCCACGCCCGGCGCCGGCTCGATCTTGGTCACGTAGAGCTGGCCCGTCGTCAGCGTCCCGGTCTTGTCAAAGACCATCGCCGTGATCTTGCCGGCGATCTCGAGCAGGCTGACGTTCTTGATCAAAATACCCACCCGCGCCGCGGCGCTCAGGGCGGCCACCATCGCCGTGGGCGTCGCCAGGATCAACGCGCACGGACAGGACACCACCAGCGCCGAGATCGCGTTGTTGATCTGGCCCGTGAAGAACCAGATGATGCCCGCGATCATGAGCATCGTCGGCACGTACCACTTGATGTGGCTGTCGATGATCCGCATGATGGGCAGTTGGGTCTTCTCGGCCTCCATGATCAGGTGCTGGACCTTGCCCAGCGTGGTGTCCTCGCCGGCCTTGGTGACGACGATGTCCATCGCACCGGTCAGATTGCTCGTGCCCGCGAACACCTGCATGCCCGGCACCTTGTCGACCGGCAGCGACTCGCCCGTGATCGTCGCCTCGTTGACCGTGCTGATCCCCTCGCGAATCTCGCCGTCGGCCGGGATGTTGTCGCCCGGACGCACGCGCACCACGTCGCCCGGCGCCAACTGCGCGACCTCGACCTCCACCTCGGTGCCGTCGGGGTTCACCCGCTGGGCCGTGGTCGGGGTCAGCTTGATCAGCGACTCGATTGACGCCCGCGCCCCCAGCGCCGTTCGCGTCTCCATCAGTTCGCTGAGCAGCATGATGAAGCCCACGACGCCCGCCGTGATGTAATCCCCGCTGGCAAACGCGGCCACGATCGCCAGGGCCACCAGCTCGTCCATGTGCATGTGCCCGTGCAGGATGCACCGCAGCGCGTGCCAGACGACCGGCGCCCCCAGCAGCAACGCCCCGGCCATGGCGCATAAGTGCGCCGGCACGAAATCCGGACCGTAGATCAGCGGAGCGACCTTGCCATTGAGCAGGAGCACGCCGCCGGCCAGGGTGGCCAACATGGCCACGCTGACCCGCCACTGGCGACCCCGCGTCGCATCGCCCGTCATTTCGACATCTTTGACACCAATCAGTTGATGCGCCATGCCTTCTCTCGTATCGCGTTGCCGGTTATGCCAAACGCCAGTGTTGCCGTCTCTTACCGCGGCGCACCGGCCGGCCCGCCGGGCCTGGGCTGCCGTTCCTTTTCCTGCGGGATCCTCGGATCCCGATTGACCAACACACGAATCTCGTCCGCGGGCGACTGCACAAGGATCTTCTCGTCCACGCCTTGAAGCACCTCCTCGATCGCCTCCTGATAGATGCGCTCCAGCACCACTCGGGCCAGCGCGGGCCGATCCCGCAGCTCACCCAGCAGGCTCTCCAGATACTGGGCGTTGGCCTGCGCATTCTTGATGACCTGTGTCTTGTAGGCGCGGGCCTCGGCAATCATCTGGCCGCTCCTGCCGGACAACCGTGATAACAGGACGGTGCGCTGATTCTCGAGGTCCCGCAAGCTCGCCCGAGCCGCCTCGGCGTCGCCCGAGCCGGTCTGCAACGCCTCCTGGGCCGCCTGGCGTTCGGCCTCGATCCGCTTGAGCTCCTCCAGCACCATGACGGCCTGGGGACCACCGCTCTCGTTGAGTGTCTGTTCGGCCCGTATCTGGGCGTCCCGGATCAGTTCGCGGCGGGTTTGCTGGGCCTGGATCGACTCTTCAAACGCCTCGTTGACCTGTCGCGGCCAGGTGATCTGCTCGACGTTCACCAGATCCACGACGATGCCCGCCTGGATCGCTTCCAGCTTGGCGTTTAGAACGTGCCGGACCTCCTCTCCGAGCTGACCGGCGCTGGTCAGGGCCTGATCAATGGTATAGCGGACCAGCGTCTTGACCACGGCGTCCTCGGTCATGGCCCGCAACAGCGGATCCACGGTGCGACCGGCCACGTCCAGGAAGTCCTGGCCCGGTCCCGGCGTCTCGTAATAGACGTTTTGGAAGAAGGGCTCGATGTCCGCAATGTGGTAGACCACACTGAGGCGGCAGTGCACGATGTTGTAATCGGTCCCCTCGCCGCCGGCGAGGGGATCATTGCGGATCAGGCCGTACCCGTCCTGCTGAGGGTTCAACGTCGCGCCGGCGTACCGCGACGCCCCCTGGAGCCTCTCGTTCTCGGTCATGTAGTACCAGAACGACTCCACCCGCAGGGTCTGGCGGTGCGTGACGGGAATCCGCACGATCTCGCTGATCGGGGCCGGGAAGTCCCACCCGAAACCGGGCCCGAGAACCCGGTCCTGTCGATCCATTCCGCGAATCCGCCCAAAGCGCAACACCATGGCGTTCTCATCCTCGCCCACGGTGAACAGACCGGATCCCAGGAAGAGGATGATCAGCACGGCCATGATGACCTTGAGGATCACGAAGCTGACCCGCAGGGCCTCGGTCAGGCTCTTGCCGGCCGCATCCAGGACCACCTCGCCGCTTTCCTGCGTCGCGGAGGTCTTCGGTTCGACGGGTTCGTTGTTCGGTTGATCGGGCATACGGCTCATCTCACGCGAAGAGGGTTACCGGGAGGGGGAGGCCGAGTCGTTCTTGGGCGACGACGTGGTCGAAACGTCCGGCATCTCCCGCAGCAGGCGAAGCGGCGCCACGTCCGTTCCCAGAACGATGGTCGATCGCTCCTGCAGAATCTTCTTCAAGGCTTCCAGGTCCCGCAGGAACATGGCCAGATCGGCGTTCTGCTCGAGTTTCTCATAATGTCGGGCCGCCTCGGCGTCGGCCTGACCGCGGATGGCCTTGGCCTGGGCCTCGACAATCGCCAACAGTTCGGTCCGCTTGGCCTCGGCGTCGCTCTCGATCTTCGTCGCCTCCGCGCGACCTTGCCCACGGATGGTCTCCGCCCGTCCCTGGCGATCCTTCTTCATACGGTCGAACACCTTGGCCGTCGTGCTCTCGTTGATCGCCAGTTGCTTGATACCCACGGCGACGACCTCCATGCCGTATTTGTCGCGCGCGATCTCCTTCACCCCCTCGAGCATCTCCTGCTCGATCTGGTCGAACTTGCACTGATCCGGATCGGCGTTGACAAAATCGCTGAACGAATGGCGGCCGACCACGGTGTTCTGGCTGTTGCCCAGGAGGCTGTAGAGGTGGCGCTCGGCCTGGGCGTAATCGCCGTTGACGTTTTCCAGGAACTTGATCGGATCGCCCACCCGCCAGATCGCGTAGCTGGTCACAATGATCGGGTTGGCTTCGGCGGTGGTGGTCTGCTCCATCGTGCGCTCGTAGAGCCGGTTGCGGGCGTCGAACGTGTACACCCGTTCAATCGGGCTGGGCCATTTCAGTTTCCAGCCCGGATCATCCACGTAGGTGCGCACCGGCTGGCGGAACCGGGTGACCACGGCCACCTCGGTTTCCCGAACCTGGAACGAAACCAGAAACAACGACAACACCACGGCAATGACGACGACCAGAATGAGTACCGACAGATTCCGCATCGTTTCGCGTCCCGTCCCTTCTCTATCCAACTTACTTTTCAGCTTCCTGCTCGAGCAGACTCATGTCCAGAATGCCCGAGGTGATCTTCTCTTCAAGGTCGATGATGAACACGCGCTGGTTGTTCTCATCGGCCACGACGACGTACTTGCGGCCCTTCTGGAGGCCCTCTTCCAGAACCTGCAAGCGCTGCAAATGGGTGTAAATGGTGGGCGCCCGGTCAAACGCATAGACCTGGTCGTCGAACTGTCGGCCGATCGCCTCGGCCAGCCTGACCCGTTCGAAATGGTAGGCCAGGGCGTCCCGCAGCGTCTTGTACGCCTCGCCGCCGCCCGCCTCCAGAACCTCCCGCAACTGGGGTTCGGCGACTCCTTCTTGCACGGCCGGGGTCTGACTCTGCTCGCCGCGGCCGAGGTCCAGCAGCGCATCGGTCTGCTCCAGCGACCCGGCCAGCTCCGTCAGAATACGGTTGCTCGCGGCGCGGGCCGCGAGGACCGCGGCCTGCTTTTCCTGAACCGCCGCGATGACGGACTGATAGGCCTCGGCCAATTCGGGCGGCGGATGAAGGCCCTGCAGGTTCACCAGGACAATCTCCACGCCCAGCCCCATGCGGTCGGCCGTGGCCTGCATGCGCCGCCTCAATTCCTCGGCGGCCGCCTCGCGTCCGGCCCCCAGGATGCTTTTGCGACCGACCAGAACGAGTTCATCCCCCTCGGTTTCCACCTTGGCGCTGGCGGCGAACTGCACCAGTTCGCGATAACAGATCGCCTCAACCATCTTCTCGGCGTCCGTCCGTCGGTCCTGGGCCAGCGGATCACGCCAATCGCTGAAGTTGTACAGGAAGGCGTACAGATCCTTGATCCGGTAGTGCACCGGCACCGCGGCACGGATGACGCTCACGGGAGGCGTCCCCTCCGCCCTGGCCGTCCGCTCATCCTCAGCGGCCACCAGAATGTCGAACTCCTCCTCGTAGTGCTGTTCACCCCAAAGCAGCGGTTGTTTATTGATCTTCGCCGGGTCCTCCTGGAAACCGATGTTCACCTGCTGAATATGGTCCGTGGGGTACTTGTAGGCCCGATCAATCGGCCAAGGCCATTTAACGTGCAGCCCGGGACCCAGCGTGTGGGTCCCGTTCGCCAGGACCTTCGGCTTGCCGAAGTGCTCGACAATGGCCCCCTCACCGGGCCCGACCACGACGAAACAACTGAGCAGGTACAGCACCGCCACGGCGAACAAGAACAACGGCAGGACCGCCCGCTCCAAGAGTCTGTAAAACCACGTCTGAGAGACCTGGAAGCCGAACTGGTAATCGATCGTGCTGGCGACCGTGTGCAGGATGCCGCCGGGCTCGCCGAACATACCCAGCAGCCGGCTGTCGAACGCGGCCCGGCTGTAGGCGCCCGGCACCCGCGGACGATACAGATCCAAGAGGGCATTGAGGCACGTCTCGACCCCCAGCATCATCATGACGATCGGAATCGCCCAGGCCAGAATCTGCAACCCGATGGTCATCTTGAACTGGGCGAACGCCAACGCAATCGCCGCCAAAAAGGCCAACAGCGCCACGCCGAAAAGATGCGCCGCGCCGGCCCGCAGGGGCTGCCAGACGCGCTGGCGGCTCATGCCGATGCCGTAGCGTGAGATCAGGAAGCTGACGAACGCAATGGCGACCATGAATACCGCCGCCAGTTGCGGCTGCTGCAGGGACTCCTGCTGTTCCAGCAGCCCCAGCCGCACGTTCGTGAACAGAAACAAACCCATGCCGATCTCGTACAGCGCGATGGTCACGCCGCCGATGGGCACAAACCACTTTTCGATGAGCTCCAGCCGTCGCGTGGCCACGGCCAGAACCGCCGTCGGGTCGTGCTCCTGCTGAAAGATCGTGCCCCCCTGTCGGGCGCGGGCCAACTGGGCCATGTCGAGCTTCTCACGCTCGGCCAGGACCCGCTGGTGGAATTGAATGACCAGAACGAACCAGATCAGGGCATCGGCCAGGATCAGCCAGGCCAGTTCGTGCACGGCGTAGGCCACGCTCATGGACCAGATGATCCACGTGGCGATAAAGAAGACCACACTCACGATCAGCCCGGTCAGCGAGAGCGTCTCAGCCCGCTTACTGGATAGCTCCATAAGCCTCGGGATCCTCACCACCTGGTTTTCGTTTTATCGAACAATTGACGCGCCCCATCGGTACAAGCTTAGGCCGATTTGGACGCGGCACACTCTTTACAGTCGACGAAAATGCCGTACTATACTCACAGGGCGAGTCGGATGGTAGCGGAAACAGGGGAAAAACACGTTGTTCAAGTTGTTCAGCATAGCCGCCAATACATTTACTGAGACGCTCAGGCAACCTGTCTATTCCGTGATCCTCGTCTGCGCGATCCTGTTGTTCTTCTTGAGCCCGTCCCTGACGACGTACACGTTGGACGAAGACCAGGATCTCAACCTGCTGCGCGAAATCGCTTTCTCTACGCTCTTCCTCACGGGATTGTTCATTTCCATTTTCGCGGCCACCGGCGCGATCACCGAGGAGATCGAAACGGGGACCATCACCACGGTCCTCTCCAAGCCCGTCTCGCGGCCGGTTTTCGTGGCGGGCAAGTTCTTCGGCATCATGGGCGCCGTGGTCCTGGCCCATTACATTGCCTCGATCGCGGTCCTGATGACCGTTCGGCACGGTATTCTCTTTAACGCCACCGACACCCATGACTGGACCGTGATCGTCTCAGCGGCGGTGGCCATCCTGGCCACACTCGTGATAAGTGCTTTCCTGAACTACATTTATGACTGGAACTTTCCCTCCACGGCCGTGGGGCTGCTGGCCTTGGGGGCCACCGGATGCATCATCTTCCTCAGCTTCATCGACCGGGACTGGAAGTTCAACCCCGCCGGGAACAAATTCACCAGCTTCGAGATCAACGCTTCGATCCTGCTGCTGCTGGCGGTCATGATCCTCGTGGCCCTGGCGGTGCTGTTCTCCACGCGGCTCAACATCGTGCTGACCCTGACCTGCTGCGTGGGCGCGTTCCTGCTCGGATTGATCAGCGACTACGTGTTCGGCCGATTCGCGGGGGAAAACCTGCTGGCGCGGGTCGCCTACGCCCTGGTGCCCAACTTCCAAGTCTTCTGGGTAACCGACGCCCAATACGCGGAGGGCTCGATTCCCCTGGGCTATATCCTGCGGGTCGGCGCCTACGCCCTGCTCTATACGACGGGTATTCTGGGACTGGCGGTCGCCCTCTTCCAAAAGCGCCAGGTCGGCTAATGGCCGCCCCGACAACCCGGAGGGGGAGAACCTGCCGCCGGAGCAACCGGCGCGCCCCCGTCACGACACCAGGGAACGCACCATCGCGATCTCATCGCAATGATCCTGCTTGGGACAGCGGGCACAATCGCTCCAGACCTTCATGGGCAGGGAGGCCTTCTCAACGACCTGGAAGCCCACTTTCTGGAAAAACGCCGGCTCAAGCGTCAACGTGAACAGCCGGGCCAGGCCCAAGTCCCGCGCCCGCTGGGCGCAGGCCTCCACGAGTGCCCGGCCGATTCCGCGACCGGCCCAGCCCTCACGGACGGCCAAAGACTGGATCTCGGCCAGGTCCGACCAGATGATCTTCAGCGCGCAACACCCGACCACCCGGTCCTCGATCTCGGCCACGAAAAAGGCCTGCAAGCCCTCAAAAACGTCTGAGATGGGCCTGAAAAGCATCCGATCCCGCTGGGCATGGGTGCTGATCAGCTCGTGAATCGCCTGGGCGTCTTGCACTGTCGCGTTTCGAATCTCCATGTGGGCAGTATATCGCCGCCCCGACCGGGCCACAAGCCCCCTGCAATGGACCCTTTTGCGGCGGCGAGACCAAACCCGCCGCAGACGCATTTTCAAGAAGAGATTTCGTTCAGGCCAGATTTTTGCGAATTCGTCCTTGACTCGCAGTGGCAGGGCAAGGTATCATGTGATATTATCGGTGGTGGGGGATGATGGACACCATCGATGCCGGAGGCAGGCGTGGTGGAGGATACACCGGAGCCCGACGAAGTCGGGCGGGGGGAGGTGAGATCACTCCAGCGAACCGCCAGATGATGCAGGATGCACGCCGGGTGGAGGGTGTGCGCGTGCGCGCCCCGAAGCAGCCGCCCTTATGTGGTTCATGTCGTGAGTTTGGTGTCGCCTCCGGTGAGGCCCGTCACCGGCAGGCAGACGCACGGAAACGGGCAAGCAAACCCTGTTCGGAGGAGAACAGCATGAAGAAAGTATTGGTTTTGGCACTGGTCCTGGCTGTCAGCGGGATTGCCTCGGCTGGCGTCCTCATCGGGGCCGTCGACCGAAGCAACGGTCAGTCGGGTGACCGAGCTTGGATCGGCGTGTTCGACGGTAACACGGACCCCATCGTCGGTACCCTTGCCGATGGACAGTACGTGTTCATGGATCGCGAGTACCCCTGGGTCAACACGCCGGCTCAACTGGCTGGGGCCGAGTACGTCCTGACGTTCAACACGGACAAGAACGGCGGCGAGACGGACGTGACGTATACTGTCACGCTGAACGTGGCGGCGATGGTGGCGATCACGATCGACGACCGCATCCCGGCCGAGTGGAACAGCGATGGCGCGTTCGCGACGCAGCAGGACGCCGTGGATGCCGTTGTGGCGGCTTTTGCCGCACCCGGCACGTTCCAGGACACGGGGCTGGATCTGTTCATCCGTGAGAAGGCGGATGGAAGTGTGGACCGGCAGATGAGCGTCTATGCGGCGATGTTGCCGGCCGGCGTGTACACGTTTGGCTCGCAGGATTCGGGCAAGAACTTCTACAGCATCGGTGCGATTCCCGAGCCGGCCTCGATGCTCCTGCTGGGTCTGGGCGGTCTGGCGCTGATTCGACGCCGCCGGTAAGACCAGTGCACGCTAGCGTGTATTGATCCAACGGATGGATACGCATTCAACAGGCCTTGCGGCTTGACCGCGGGGCCTGTTTCTATGCGCTGCCCGTCCAACATCGAACCATCCGTCCGGTGGCGAATCGGCCACGTCAGCGCATACCTGAGGTCGCTGCCCAGCCCGGGCTTGCTGACCCCTCCAGCGTTCAATCTGAAATGCGACGCGCCCCCAGGCCTGTGCACTCCGTCATCGGACAGATGGGAGTGGTGGGCACTTTTGTCAAGCGCGGCCCTTGATTCAGCCGAACGGAGTAGGTAGACTGTATGTGGGCTAACGGGCTCCGGCCAGTCCGAGGGGAAAGGAAACAGGGGACCGTTGTCTATCGCATCGACAGAGGACGAGATGGGTACCAGACCAGCAAAACGGCACTTCCGTGACCAATGTGTCATCTATTACGACCACGAGGCCCGTCGTTGGATCGCCCACAGTCTGGACACGGATCAGATCGGCGACGGCGACAGTGTCCTCGATGCCTTGGTTGACCTTATGCGCGGCGTCAAGGCCATCTTGGACCTGGCCGCCGAGGACCCTACCGTACAAGTCAAGTCCCCTGCCCCGACCGAGATTCGCCGCATGGCCGAGACGGCTTTGCCGTTGCCCGCGGAGGTCTACGAAATCGCGTGCAAGCAGGTTCACGGCGACTGGCCCGCTCAGTTGACCGTACAGGTCGATACGTCTGCCCAGCAACACCATCGGCGGCTCAAGAGCGACTTGGCGTTCACCTGAGAAACACCATGAGCCGTCGTGCCGTCAAATGGAAACAGCTCGAACGCTACCTGCAACGGCACGGGTATCGCATCAAAGCCAAGGGCGGCGAGGTCATCATCCTGTCCCCTGGTAATTCCGAGGGCCCCTGCCGTCCGGTGCGGATTGGGCACACGTCCTGCAGCAGCCCGGGAGCCCAAGTCCTGGATGCTTACCTGAGCAAGCTTCAGCGAACCTTTGGTATCACCCGCGATCAGATACTGGATGACTGATGCTTGAAAACCCCGGCGTCCGACGGCCCGACAGGCACGCGGTTCCGCTGGGGCCCGCCGTCCGGGTGAGTTGAGCGAGGCTCACAGAGAGGTCTTTCGCCATGATGCCTGCGCAGGGAATAACCGTCCCCTTTTCAGGCACCCCCCTCTTCAACGGCCGACGCGTTGGAATCTCTACACCGATACAGGCTTCTGATCCGTACGAAATCGGGTTATGGAACGGAGTCTACAGCTTGCGGTCGAGGATCTCGGCCACCACTCGCGGATTGGCCTGACCGCCGGACTTCTGCATCACCTGACCCAGTAGAAAACCGCGGGCCTTCTGGCTCTTCTTGCCCCCGGAGCGAACGTCCTCGACGGCCTTGGGATGAGCCGTGATGACTTCATCGACCAGGGATTCAATCTCGCCGGCATCGCTGGTCTGCATCAGATTCAGGCGTCGGGCGATGCCTCCCGGTGACTCGTCGCACGTCGTCATGGCCTCAAAAATGGTCGTCGCCGCGGTGGCGCTGACCTGTCCGTCTTCGACCAGCGTCGTCAGCTCAACCAGACGCCCTGCGTCAATCCCCAGCACCCGCACGGTAGTGCCCCTTTCGTTGGCCAGCTTCAGCCCCGTCTGGGTCAGTAGATTGCAGACCCGCTTGGCCTCGGCCCCGGCGCGAACGGCCGCGTCAAACAGCTCGGCCGTATCCCGGTCACCCGTCAGGACCGCCGCGTCGTAGTCGCTGAGCCCATAGTCCGACACGAACCGCTTCTGCATGGCCAGGGGCAGCTCGCACAGCCCCGCGCGAATCCGCTCCAGCCAGGCATCGTCCAATTCGACCGGCACCAGATCCGGGTCGGGGAAGTAACGATAATCGTGGGCCTCCTCCTTCTCGCGTTGCAGCACGGTGCGCTGGTTGGCGTCGTCCCAGCCGAACGTCCGCTTGTTGCCCGTCTGCATCGTGACGCCCGTCTCGATGAACTCGTCGCGTTGCCGCTCGACCTCGTAGGCCACGGCCCGCTCGATGGCGCGGAAGCTATTGAGGTTCTTGACCTCGCTGATGGGCGTCTTGAAGACCTGCCCCTCCCGCGTGATGTGCAGGTTGACGTTGGGCTCGAAGCGCATGTGGCCCTTCTGCATGTCCCCCTCGGAGACGCCGAGGTATCGCACGATGCGTTGCAGTTCCTGGGCCAGGATGCGCACCTCCTGCGGGCTGTTCATGTCCGGCTCGGTGACGATCTCCAGCAGCGGCGCCCCGGCCCGGTTCAGGTCGACGGCCGAGAACGGCCCCAGCGTGTGGACGTTCTTGCCCGCGTCCTCCTCCAGATGGGCCCGGACGATCCGCACGGTCTTGGTTCGCCCACCCTCCAACGGAATCTCAATAAACCCATTGCGGCTCAGCGGCAGGTCGTACTGGCTGATCTGGTAGTTCTTCGGCAGATCCGGATAGTAGTAGCTCTTGCGGTCCCACTTGGTGAAGCGGGCGATCTCGCAGTTCAGCGCCAGGGCCGTCAGCACGGCGTACTCATACGCCTGGCGATTCATCACCGGCAGCACACCCGGCATCCCGATGCACACCGGGCACGTGCGCGTGTTGGCCGATTCGCCATAGGCCAGCTCGCACCCGCAAAACATCTTCGTCCGCGTGGCCAGGTGAACATGGATCTCCAGCCCGACCACCACCTTGACAATGCACTCACCCATAACGCTCTACACGGCTGTTCCAGTAAGGCACGCGACGGTGACACGGATTCCTGCAACGGACCCGCGAACGAATGTACAGGCGCCCGCGCCCCGGCCGGCCACATCCGTCTTCAGATTGTCACATACGTCACGGCCCTCTGTGTACGGATTCGCAGGAACTTTGTCAAATGCTTTTCCATCCGTCAACGAGGAGCGAAACGACGCGATCGGCATGAGGGGAACAAGATTCAGCTTGCTCGCAACCCAGGACAACACTAGCATGAGAACCGCCAAGTCCGTGTTTCACTGGACGATATAAGACCTGGAGATTCCTATGAAGGGCGTCTTGCGAAAGCTCTACACCCGTTCACCGCAGCAATTACTGCAGGGTGTCCGGGCCCGGTGGCCGGTTCTCCAGCCCCGTCTCGTTGATGAACAACGAGTCCGCGCCCTCTCTGAGGCGCTGCGATCCCGATTTGCTGTGTACCGGACAGACCGCCTTCACTCCATGGACAAGGACGCGTTCCGCCAGCACCTCCTGTCACAACTGGACAGGATCGACAGCCAGACCGAGGGGTATGCCGATGATGAATTGCCCTGGCAGCGTGACCTGAGTGTGAAGTTCCATTGGGGACACCATCATGACTTCGGCGATTTCAGACTTCAGGGCCGTATGGGCGACCGGCATATCGAGGTGCTGGCCAACTTCATGGCGCTCTTCGCCATCGACTTGAAGGACTTCGAGGACAAGACCGTCCTGGATGTCGGTTGCTGGACCGGCGGAACCACGCTCCTTTTGGCCGGTTTGCAGAGCCACGTACTGGCCATCGAAGAAGTAAAGAAGTACGCCGACATGACGGCGTTTCTATGCCGCGCCTTTGGCCTGGAGGAGCGTGTGTCCGTCCGGGCCACGTCGCTCTACGAGTGCAACACGGCCCAGTTCCGCCACCGGTTCGACATCGTGCATTGCCCCGGCGTCATTTACCATCTGTCCGATCCCGTCCTGGCGTTGCGCATCCTGTTCAACAGCCTCACCGTGGGTGGGATCATCCTCCTCGAATCCGCGGGCATCAACCATCCGGAACCCCTGTGCCGGTTTGAAGGCAGCCGGATCTACGGCTATGGGACGCAGGAACAGTTGAATCGCAGCGGCTGGAACTGGTTCCTCCCGTCTCCGGCCGCCTTGCGTCGTATGATGGAGGAGGCGGGCTTTGAGAACGTCCGGACGGTCTGGCACGATGGCAGCGGCCGGGTGTATGGCTACGGCAAGAAGACTGCGCACACAGGCATCTGTCGGGCGGGGTTGTCAGTACGAACGATTGACTGACGCGCCTGTACAGAGCCTCAAAAAACAACGCTTCCGAAGGCAGGGCTTTCAGCGATTGGTTGACCCGTCCACCCTCAGCCGGATGGATGTTCTCCCTTAACGATACAGGGTCGGGTTCTTGCGCCAGTCCTTGTCCTTATCGTGTCCGTACTCCACCACGCGGGGGCGTCGCTCGCGCAGCCGGACCGACTCCACGCCCAGGTAGTAGCCGCGTGACAGGGCGTTCTTGCCCACGCATTCCAGCCGCAGCGTGTACCGGCCCGGCTCCGGCCAGAAGTCCAGCAGGTGCACCTCGCGCGAGCCGACCTCCTCGCTGTACAGGTCCACCGGCCCGCCCAGCTTGACCCCGTTCAGAGACGCCTGGTACGTGCCGAAGTCATAGCTCGTCGTCGCCACGACGAGCAGCCGCCGAGGCTCCTTCTTCGTGATCTCGAACGGGATCTCCACCCAGGCGTCCTTGTCATCCGAGGGCTTGTACAAGAGCTGAGGCTGTTCGTATTGACCGAGCTTCTGGGTCACGGCCTCGCCGGCGCCGTGGTGTTTGGCCTCGGTGACATCCTTCGCGCAGATGATCCGATCCAGGTTGGGCAGCGCCCGCCGGCGGGCGTGCGGCGCGCGGGCCTGGAACGTGGACGGCCCGGTCTGGTACCAGAAGGCGACCGAACTGTAGTCATCCTGCCGCTCGTTCCAACTGTGGCTCTTGTAGTCCGGGTTCTCATCCGGCGAGATCCAACCGTAGTGCTCGATCGCGACGCGGAGGTGCGTGTTGAACACGATCGGATCATTGACATGCCACCGATACGCGCAGGTATGCCCGCCGACGATGCCCCACTGGTCGAAGATGCTCACGCCGAAGTACGGCGTGCCGGTCGTCTTGAGCCCCCAGGCGCAGAGGAAGTAGTCCTCGGTGCCCGTGCCCCAGATCGACGCATCCTTTTCGCCGTCGATGTAGATCTTCTCATCGCCCTCGCCGAACCAGGAGGGGCTCCGCGTCCGCACGCTGAGGACCATGCCGACAAAATGCCCCTTGCCGGCGGTATCAAGGATCGTGTAGTCGCGGCCCGACTCCACGGGGTATTCCTGGCGGTACTGCGCGTGGAAATAGGGCGTATCCTTCGGCAGCGAATCCAGGGCGATCCAGTCGATGTTGAAGTACAGCAGGCTGATGGGCTTGTCGGACTGGTTGACGATCTCGACCCGGGCGTGCTTGCGAAACGGCATGTGCCAGAAGCAGTTGTACGAGTCGGCGTCCTCGACCACCACGGGCAGACTGATGACCTCCGCGCGGCGGCCGAATCCGCAGGCGAAGAAATCACCCACCGGCGCCTCGACGGCGGGCCGCTCGCTCTTGTCCCAGTAGATGCGCAGCAGCATCTCCTGGTGATTCGCCGAGCCCTCCTTGGCCCAAGGGTGCGGCTCGGGGGCCAGGAAGGTCAGCCAGATGTGCGTAATCACGCCGGGGCCGGACCGGTCCATGAGCACCCGCGTTTCGCCCGGAGGCACATTCTTGTTGTCCGCGTTGCTGTCCGGGTCGGGTTTGCCCTGCGGATCGAACTGGCCATCGGGCCCGAGCCGATGCGTGGAGCTTTCCCGCATGCTTCGGCCCGATTGTGGCCGGGCCAGATCCGCCAGGAACGAGGCCCGGCACAGGGTCGCCAGGGTCGATAGAACAAGACACCCCACGAAGACCTTTCCAGATATGGTCCTGCCGCATTGCATGGCGATAACCTCCTGCCGTGTCGAGCTTTCTTGCCGTAAGTGCCTTCAGACGGCCAGCTATTGTACCCGGCTTTCACGCTCGTCGGAAGGGTCCTTGTCATCCGTCGAACGGTCGGCGCGAAGCAGCAAAAAGACCTGTCGCATGATGCTGCGGCCGACCCGCGGCAGGCTGAAGCGCAAGGGCCTTTGTTCGGCTGGCTCGAAGTCCCGGCAGAACACATCTTCCAGCGATTTGCCGACGATCTTGATCTCATCGAGGCTCCTCGGACCGATCCCTTGGCGCCGGGCGGTCTGGAGAATGGGCAGGGTCCGTGGGTCGAAACCGGCAATGGCGCAACAGACGTGCTCGCAGGCGATCGGATTGGGCCCGCCACACAACACCCCCAGGGCTCGTGGCCGCCCGCGGATCGGCCCGGTGCCCTCCATGGCCACGATCCCATCCACGATCGTGACCACCGGCGCCAGCAGACGACACACACCCAGCAGCATCGCACAGAAGTCGTCGTGCGAACGGCCCCGGGCGAAATGCCACCAGGCCTTTCGCTTGCCCGGCACGCAGCCGAACATGTTCTTGACGGCGAACGTCGCGACGAGCTGCTGATGCGCCTTGAACTTGGGCAGGTTGACGACCGCGTCGGCATCGAGGGCCACGCGACTGAGGCGCATCCTGAAACCGTCGCAGCCCGGAATCTCACGCAGCACCGGTTGATTCAGCGGCGTCACCGGCACACCCAGCCGTGCCAGCGGTCCGTCGAGGTCGAGGACGCGAACACACTGATCCAGCCGCCCCCAGCCCGGCGAATCTCCCACGAAGGGCCGGGCCCCGCGGTCCTTGAGGGCCTCGGCCACGGCCAGGATCACCGCCGGATCGGTCTGCACCGCCTGATGCCGTGGCCGCGGCATGATGAAGTTCGGCTTGATGAGCACCCGCAGGCCCCGGCCCAGCCGCCGCCCATCGGGATCGCATCGATCAAGCTGCTCGCGGACCGCCGACCGCACGGCCGCGCCATCGTAACCCGGCACGTGTTGAAGCAGCACGGTGGGACGTGAGATGCCGGACGACGCGACGTTCACAGACCGACCTTCGTGCACAGAACCATATACAATCGCAAGACGCCGCCGCTCGACCGCGGAACCATAAAGGCCGGGTCCAGCAACCCCTGCCGGTCGGCGTCGTGATACGCGGTCGGCCCCATCAGAATGAAATCACCCCGGCTCATTTTCGTCGAGAGGACCGAAAAGTCGAACACGCGTTCCTGGACGCGATCCTGACGGGCCAGCCGGGCCGCCGCGATGTCCTTCTGCCGCCGATGGACGTAGCGAAACACCACGTCCGCCACGCCCCGCAACGGCTCCACCGGCCGCGCCACGGTCGACCAGGCTAATCGGCCCGGCTCCAGCTCCACTGAGGCCGTCGAGCCGTCGGCCCGTATGTAATTCAAAGCCCCCGCCTCCCACAGCGGCAAATCCGCCAGGTCGAGCCCGCGATCATCAAAGTGAATCAACGTGTGCAGATAGGCCTGTTTGGCGTCGGCCTCGTCGAGCTTTTTGGCCAGGTCGGGCCAATCCCGCTGCGTGCCGAACCTCACGCGGATGTCGTTGGCCTCGAGCGTCGCCCGATCGGCGAAGAAGATCGGGTCGGCCCGCAGCACGTCGAACATCTCGCCGACCGCGGCGGCCTTGTCCGCCGGAGCTTCAAACACGATGACCTGCAGGCTCACCTGCGACGGCAGGGGCTGAGTCTGCGGCGCCGCCAGATCACCAACCTTCAAACGCCGCGACTCAGCCGGCGCGGCGGCCTCGGAGGGCGGCGTCTCGCAGCCGGCCGGGAAAATCGCCAGCAACGCCGCCAGGCACGTGCCCACGCCGACCCCGACACACCGGGACAGGCCGTGAACATACCCCCCCACGCGAGCCGCCAGGCGTCCTGTGTTCGCTGGGGTACCCTGCGAGCCGGCGCTCATCACATCATTCACTCCCTCGCCGCTACGTGAGCCTCTCCTCGATCCGCCGCAGCGTCTTCATGCTCTCCTGGGCGATGACCCGCCCGCCGGGCGTAAAGTCGAACACCTCCAGGCTCACCCACTTACTGTAGCGGATGTCCTTGAGGTATTGAAACGCCGGCACGAAGTCGTTCACCGCGTTGCCCGTGCCCAGGTACGTGCCGTCCATCTCCTGCACGTGCACGTGATGGATGTAGGGGCGATACGTGCGCAGCAGCGTCACGAAGTCGTCGGTCTCGTCGATCGTGTTGTGGAAGTCGAACATCGTCTGAATCGCCGGATGATCAACCTGCTGGACGATCTCCATCGCCTCGGCGGTGGTGTTGATCACGTCCGTCTGCGTGTGGTCCAGCGGCTCGATGAGGATCATCACGCCCCGCCGCCGGGCATGATCGGCGACCGCGGCCATGCCCTCGGCAAAGTATTTTTTCGCCTCGGCCTTGGAGATGCCCACGGTGTTGCGCTGCTTGGGTGAGCCGAAGACCATTGCCGTGCCGCCCAGGTCGCCGCAGAAGTCGATCAGCCTGTCCAGGTAGGCCACCGTCTTGCGCCGCACGGCCGCATCCGGCGTGGTAAAGTGCAGACCCGCCGGCGGCGGCGCCAGCAGCCAGTGCAGCCCCGCGCACGTCAGGCCGTGGTCGTCCATGATCCGCACCATCTCCCGGCGCCGGGCGGGCGAAATCTCCTGGACGCCCTCCTGTACGAGCGTGAACGCGGCGATCTCCACGCCGGTGTATCCGGCGTCCGCAATGATCCCGCACTGCTGATCCCAAGGCAGATCGCCCATGGACTCGTTGCACATGGCGTAGTGGAAGCCGTCCCACCTACCGCCCAGACCCAGCGACTCCAGGCAGCCCCCGGTCATCGTTCCTGCTGCCGCCGCCCCCGCCAGGGCCGCCGACCTGCCCATGAATTGCCGTCGTGTATGCCGTGTCGTCATCGCCATCCCTTTCCGTGGCTGTCCCCCACTGCCGACTCGATTCACAAGATGCCCGCATCATACCCGATGCCCACGGCCGATCAACCCGTCAATCACCCGAGACCACCCGCCATCGACACACCGAGCCGTCGGGCTTCACCCACAACACACAACGATAACCGGTGGCGTCGAATTGGGGGCCGGCGGGGACGACGTCGTAGGGCGTACCGTCCGTCAGGCAGCGGGCGATCTCCCGGATGGCGGGCGCCAGGACCTGTTTATAGGTCAGGCCGTGCTCGTTCACGCGGTCCAGGGGGTAGATGTGCGTGCCCCACGTGAACATCTGCCAGACGGTGGGCAGCGTGTAGCCATAGGGCAGGACGATGGCCACGTCGGCCCCGCGGCGCAGCGCCTCCAGGTCCCGCCGGGGCCGCCTCCGGACGTGGTCGCGCAGCAGCCGCGCCAGCCGAAGCTGCTCGGTATACTCCACGTGGTGGTCGTGGTCGCTGGTCCAGAACCAGATAAACTCGGCCCCCAGGTCATAGGCCAGCCGCATCGACGGCCACCGCAGGTCCGGCTCGCACTGGCCATAGATGCTCATGCCCCACCGCGTTCCCAGCGCCCGGGCGGGCCCGCGCATCTGGCTGTAGAACCACAGGAACAGATTTTCCGGCGTGATCGGGATATCCACGCCGAAGTCCTCGTTGATCCGCTGGAGCATCAGGATCATCTCGGAGTCGGCCTCCGGCCGCAGCCGCCAGCGGCACTCCTGCACGATCCCATAGCCGTTGACCTCGAGCTGGTAATAGCTCGTGCCGATATACGTCTCCCAGATGGGCACCGCCGGTTCGGGCAGCGACAAATTGCCCAGGGCCACCCCGCGTTCCGTCAAGAGTCGCTGATACGTCCTGTCGTGCATGTGCCCGGCGACGTGCTCGTGGATCATCTTCACGGCCGTCTCGAGCGAGGCCCCGGGCGGGTATTCGCCGGCCAGAAGGCAGGCCGGCTCGTCGATGAACATCCGCACGCCGCGAAAGTTCGACCGGTACAGCTCCTCCGGATAGGCGATCCGCGGATCATAGCCCTCGTAGAAGACCGGGCGGCGGCAGATCCAATCCACCTGCTCGCCCTTGGCGATGAAGGTGTTGATCCCCGCGTCGATCATCTCCTCGTACTCGGCGCGGGTGAACGGCACGAACGTGTAATTGTCCTTGCGGCTGGGCCGGCCCGTGCCGTCGTCGCGGAAGTTACGACTGGTGCCCATGAGCAGGTCCGTCCGCAGGACCAGGCGCTGCGCCTCGCTCGGCAACGTGGAAAAATCGCTCGGCCCCGCGCTCACCCGTCGCAGGGCAAATCCCAGGTACGTGCCCTCCCGTGGCAGCAACCCGGTGTCTCCCGGCGTCCGACGCGGCAGGAGGCGCTCCACGAAGCCGAACAGCGGCAACAGCGCCCCGCCGGTATACCCGTCGATGTACTCGATCGGGTCCTGGTCGCCCTCCTGCAAAATGTAACGGCCGATCCGGACCTTGTGCGGATCGCCGCCGAACGGGTCGCCCTCGGCCGTGAACCAGAGCCGGTAGACCTGCCCGCCGGCCTTGGTGCCGGTCAGTCGATAGGCATCCGGGCCGAACAACGGCCCCGGCGAGAACACCGCCAGTTCGATCCGCACCACCGGGTTCGCCCCGCGCCCGTCCGGCGGCTCGATGTCATAAACCGCCGCCTGCTGAACCGCCTGCCCCCAAACGTCAATACAGCGACAAAGGAGAACGGCGAAGAGCATCAGATGTGCCTTGACCATGACAGCGTCTCCCCAGTCAAAGGGCGATCCTGCAATCGCCCTGGGCGACATGCGGCCCGCTCAAGCGAACCGGCGATCTACGCCATCCAGGCCCGCGGACGGTTCTTGTGCTGCGCGACGACGGCGTTGGCGATCTGGACGTCCTCGGCCACCTGCCAGTCGAACATCCCCACGCAGGCGAAGTCGGCCCCGTTCTTGAACACGAAGTCGAACCCGTCTTGCGGCGCAATCGCCCCGGCGGCCAGCACCTTGTACGCGATCCAGGGCTTTTTGACGTCCCGCATGAACGCAATGGTCTCCTGCGGCGTCATGGCCCAGTAGTTGTCCGTGCCGTAGTTCTCGATCACGTGCCGGTTCTGATCCGGTCGCCGCGCCGACCAGTAGTTCGTGTGGTGCAGCGTCTTCATGTAGAAGTCCGTGGGAATGCCGGCCGACTCGACGGCGATGACCATCTCCAGAGCGTGGCCGGCCACGCCGGCGATGACGCCCTGCTTCTTGACGTAGCGGACGAACTGGTCGATCAGGTCCAGCCGATTGTCGAACGTCCACTGGTCGCCCTGGTTGCCCACCAGAAAGACGCCGACCGCCCCGTCGTCGATGGCCTTGTCCACGACCGTCTTGACGTCGTCGGTGGAGGGATTCGCCTGGGCCAGCCATTGCATCGTGCCGCCCCGCTCCTTGCGGTAGCGGCCGATGAGCCCGACCGCCCGCGGATCGCCGCAGAAGATCACGCACGTGTTGATCCCGTGCTCCTCGCAGACCTGCCAGGTGTCCAGGATCTTCTCGTCCGTGAAGTACTGCATCATCAGCGGCGACACGTAGATCAGGTCGCGGCTGTGCGCGTAGCCGCTGATCAGGTTGCCGCCGCAGAGAATGCGGCTGATACTCACGTTGCCGATCCGGCCCATGGCGCACGCGGCCTTGGGCGCGGCGACCTTCTTCTGTGAGTCCGTCGGGCCCGCCAATAGCGCCCGCTCCTCGAAGCTCAATCCGATCATCGCCCCCGCCGCACTGGTCGCCAGAAACGACCGCCGATCCAACCTATCCGCCATGTGCCGTCCTTTCGATGCCGTTCTGCTCCGTGTGCGGACCCCCGGCCCGTACAACCGGCCCTTACCGGGGCCCTCCATTCATCGGACCTATTCTACCAGAACGGGCTTTGCGGGGCAAAGAGCCCTGCCCAGACATCTCTTCTGGATGGTCATACTCCTGCCTCTCCCGAGCACTGCGCGCGCACAGATGACCCGATCTTCCGAGCAAAGACACCCCAATCCCGCTACGGCATGGTCATCCATTCCTCGACCAGCACCCGCAGATCGTGAACGTCAATCACACCGTCCGGCGGATCGTTGATGTCATAGGCCGGGTCCCACCCCGCATCGCCCGGTTGCGCGAACCACGCATTCGACAGGCCGACGAAATCCGATACGTCCACGAGGAAGTCCTCGTTGAAATCGGCGACACTGGGCAACGGGCCCGCGTACACGTAGTGGGCGATGCGTTTCCTGTTGGTATCCAGGAGGACCGGCAATCCCGCATTGGGCGTGATCTCGTTCCCTGCTCCATCGGTCCATTTCACAAACGCATAGTGGCCGATCTGTGAGGGGGCCGTGACGGTCACGGATGACCCCGTGCTGTAGGTTCTGGTGAATTCGTCCCGCCCGTCCCGGCGACCCCAGCGATCCACACCGTCCACCCGGCAATAGGACGGCAAGCCCTGCGGCTCGGTCAGGATCTGAAGCGTGCTGTAGTGCGATGGACGAAGGACACGGTCGTAACGAATACGCAACCGCAGCATGTCGATCACCAGCTCGCCGCGGTTCTCCTCGTGCGGCGTTCTCTTGAGGACAATATCCGCCCACAACCCCGGCCGGGCATAGAGCAGGATGTCCCCGGTTCCGGCCTGCTGACAGTTCTCCAGCAGACTGAACAGCATCGACCGGCTCGCGTCGCTCCGATCCACCGGTTCCCAGTAGCCGTCCGCGAAGTGCCGCTCGTTCCAGTTGATGGGGTTCGTTTCCTGCGTGACGTCCTTGTAGTGGACGAACCGGTAGATTTCACCGTCCTTTTGCAGTCGGGACACGCCGCCATGTTCGATCTCAAGATCGAAATAGTCCTGCCAGTCATAGGCGCCTTCCACGTGGAACTCGAGGGCGTCGACCGCCACGTCGACAATCCGCGTGTTCTCCTCGTTATACTGGAGCCGCGCCACGTCTCTCAGAGGGATGACCACCTTCAGGCCCGTATTGAGAGCCGCGAGTTGTTCGGCCGAAAGCTCCAGCCGCACGGGCGCCGTCGCCTCGTAGGAGACATTGTCCTGGTAGTCGCGATAGATGCGGTCCGTCAGGTCCCAGAGCTGTTCCTCATAAACGGTCTTCAGCGACGCGAAATCATCCTCATCCAGCGTCCCGTCCACGGAGACGATGTTCTGCATCGCCGTGAACATGGTGTGGAGGTTCAAATCCATCGGCGAGGGCCTCAAGAGCCGGTACTCATAGGACTTGGCCAGGTAGTAGTGATATTTCTGCAGCCGCTCCAGGGCCCGCCGCTCCATGTCCTTGACGTACATCGTCGCCCGTGGGTCCAGCACCTGGTTCAGATGGCTCGCATTCCGATTCATGCCGTCGATGGCCAGGAGATTGTTGGTGATCCCACTGGCCAGGGTCGACACCTTCTGCATGGCCGCCGAGAGCTGACGGTTGAAGACCTCCTTCTCCACCGCAAGCTGTGTCACCTGATCCACCAGGCGGTTGAAGATCGGATCCTTGGCCTTGATCTTCTTGAGCTCCGCGGCCACCTCCTCGTTGCTCAGCGAGGTTTCCTTCAACGCCTCCTTGATCTGGTGCATGCCGCCGGCCATGGTCGCGGCCTGGGCCCGCAGACCCTGCAAGTAGGTATCGCCGCCGCCCTCAACGACCTGCAGGTCGTCGGGAATGGCCTCGAACCCATTGAGCCACTGCCCCGTTGCCGCCTCGAAGTCGATATCGTAAAATGTCTTGGCCACGCTCGTGCGATTATTGATCGCCGGCCACGGGTCCTCCTGCGCCAGAAACGCATCGCTCAACGCGGAGATCGAACCCGTCGCCAGTCCCGCGACCGCCCCCGCCTGGCCGCCCGAGGCAGCGCCGCCGATCGTGGACGTCACCACGCTGGCCAGTCCCTTCAAGGCCTTCTTCCACCATGGCACCTCATGACGTTTCTGGACGATCCGGTCGGCCCGGGCGATCAGTTCCTCTTCCTTGCGCTTCAATTCGCACAGCAAGCCGGAGCATCCCCCCGAATCCGCCCGGCCGATCCGCGCCGCGATCTGGGCCGCATCGCTCTTGAGCTTCGGGATCAAGGCCTGAATCTGCCGATACTGCTCGGCGAAGTCCTGCGTCTGGCCCCACACGGCCTCGCGTGACCGCGCCAGCGCCGCGGACTTCTCGGCAATCGTCGTCGCCTTGTTCTGCACCCAGTACGACAGGTACAGCACCCGCACGGCGCGGTTGATCTCCTGCTCGTAAAACGCCTTGGTCACCTCGAACGACAGCATCGGCACCCAGCCCGGCGGATTGCCGAAGTAGTCCAGGCCGTTACCGAGCCGGTGCAGCAGGGTCACCACCTCGCCATGCATCTGCTCGAATTCCAGTTGCCATGAGGCCTCCAGGCCGGCCCACGTATCCAGCGCCATAGACGCTTCAAGCAGCTCGCGATACTCGGCGAGTATCGCGTTCGCCTCGCCGGTGTAACCGTACAGGTAGGCATCCCTGGCGTGGGCCAGAACCATCTTCACCGCGTACGGTGACAGCCACGCCAGAGGCTTCAACTCGTCCAGCGTCCATGTCATCTCTCCCGGTGTGCCGATCGCGCCCCCATTAGGTCCCGACGTGCCGCTCACGCGAAAACGCCAGCCTCCCGCCGGTTGACAACTGAACGACGCAATATGCATGCAAAGATCGCCTCCGTCCAAACCCGGCAGGGTCTGCCCCGGCTCAACGGTCCTGCCGTCATACGGCTTGGTGCTGATGTAGCTATCGGGCCCGTCCAACAGAAGCCTGCGCGCATATATCCTCACCTCCGTCTGTGGCAGATGCAGGGGGCCGCCGATGACCAGCGTCTCGGCGTAGATGGTCATCTCCTTGATGTCCGCCACGTACGGCCCGCCCTCCGGGCTGCTGTAGACCTCATAGAGGCCGTTCGAATGCCCGGGCTCAAACACGACCGTCTTTCCGGCGATCGTGACGGAGTGGACCGGCTTGGCCACGCCGTTGAGCACCTCATCCGTCTCGCTGACGATCTCGGTGACGAACAGGTAGTCCCGGCTCTCGTCATCCGGGAAAGTCTGCACCGGGCTGCTGACGAGGCTGAATTCCGCCGGCAGATCCGCGATTGGGGAAACCTCGATGGTCTGCTCCTCCATCTGGCCGCCCTGTGTCGCCGTGAACGTCGCGTCGAAGGGCATGACGTCGGCGTCATCGTGCGGCCGGTAGACAAACAGGCCCGTCCCCGGGTCAAACGTCATCTCGCCCGCCGGAGCAGGTTCGGCCGTCATCCCCAGCACCGCATCGGGCCCGAGCGCCGCCGGTTTCACGTAGAAGGCCAGTGCCGCCCCGTGCTCCACCTCCCCCGGCGGTATTTGCCCGATGTCGTACGTCCCGACCGGCCCGTATGTCACCGTCGAATGGTGGGGCAGGTCCCGCATCACGCACACCCGCATGCTCGCCGGCTCGAACCACCCGTCAAGCTCCTTGAATTCCACCTCGTAATACCCCGGCGCCAGATCGCAAACCGTCTCCCCCGACACGCGCCAGGCCCCCTCGCCGGCCAATCGCCATCCCGCCCCGTCGTCCGCCGCCTCCTGCGGCCATGTCTCAATCTGCAGCAGCGTACCCAGGCCTGTCGATTCACGCTGATACTCATACGCCCCCATGTCCACACATACCCTCCCGTCCCCAGACCCGTCCACCACCCGAGGATTGCCGCCAAGATCGCTCTCCACGCCCACCGCGGCGTCCGACCCGGCGTCCACACACGGCGAGAACCACCTCAGTCGAAAATCCCCGGCCTCTTCGTCGATGAACAGAGGATACTCATCGATGTTCCCCTCGCCGGGCCAGCCCCCCGGCACATTGCTGTACGTGACCGTCGTCGTACTGCTGTCCTCGTTGTGCAGGGCGTCCGGGCCGTTGTCCCAGAAGATGCAGTTTCTCACAACGGCATGGCTGTTGTAGCGATTGAATATCGCCCCGCCGCCGCCGTACCACGCGTCAGGTCTGTTCTCCACAAACGTGCAGTTGACCATGGTCGCGCTGCTGCCGCTGTAATTCCATACCGTGCCCCAGTCGCACAGGCGGAACACACAATTGACGACCTCCGCCTGACTGCCACTGTTGAACATCCCTTCGCCTTCGAACGTGCAGTTCTTCACCGTCACAACGGAATTGTATGCACTGTAGACCTGTGCATCCACAAAGGCGCAGCCGATGATCTCCACGTTCGTTCCATCATTAAGTATACTGCCCAAAGAAAACGTGCTGTCTGTAATCACCGCGCTGCCGGCCCGGTTGATGATACTGTGCGGCCGGTTGTCATCGAACCGGCACCCGGATATCTCCAGGCTGCTGTCCAGGTTGTCGATCCCGCAGGCCACCTCCCCCCACCCATTTCTATCAAATACACAGTCCGTCACCGTGGGGCTGCTTTCCACGTTGCGCATCCCGCCGCCCCACCAGTCGCCGTTCTAAAGGAACGCGCATCGCGCGACCGTCGGATGGCTCTGATAAGTCTTCATCCCCCACCCCATGCCGTAATCTTCCTCGCAGTCGCTCAGTCTGAAACCGACAAAGGTGCAGTCGAGGACGGTTGGGCCACTCGCCTCGCAGTACAGCCCAATCCCGAATTCCTCCTCCGCCTGCACTGTAAACCCCTCCAGGACAGTGCCCGGCCCTTCGCCGCTGATGCACTCCACCACCCGCCCGAAGTCGCCCTCGTTCGACATGCCCTGGATGATCGTTACCTCCGCCCCCCCGCTGGAATACACGCGCACCGCCTTGCCCCGCAGGTTCACCGTCCCGTCATAAGTCCCTGGCCCGACCTCGATTTCGTCGGCATCCGCCGCCGCGTCAATCGCGGCCTGGATCGAGGTGTATTCGCCGCCGCCCTCGACGTCGACGAGAATCGTGCGCGCCGAGGTTGGCCAGGCCATCGCGACAAGAAAGAGGCAACTGGCCAGAATGCTCTTTGAGGACCATGTGATGCTCATCGGTTTCCCTCCTTCTTATGCAGGCAACATGAACGATTACGAACCGCGGACGCGCAGGCTATGCCTCTCTTGACGCTCGATTCGACCTCCGGGGGATGCGTTTCTCTGGAAACACCCGCAGGGCAACCGACGACCGAACCACGGCGATTCCCTGCCATCTACGGGTCCCTGTCATTATACCCGTTTCTACGGGGGCGCCAAGAAAAAAGGAGCCAAAAAAGGTAGGACTTGGCAAGAGAAGAGGGATGCCCCGAACCATGAGTCCCGTCCCGCCCGGCGTCAGATCGCCGTCTTGACCGCTCGGCTGGAACGCACACCATGCCGATGACCGCATGGCGCCGGGGTCAGGCACACCAAGCACGGCCGCGGCGACGGTGTTTGTCGATCATGGCCCGGGCGACTTGGGCGTCCTCGCCGACCTGCCAGTCGAACATGCCCACGCAGATGAAGTCCGCCCCGCCCTTGAACGCGTAATCAAAGCCGCTCGCCGGCGGGATCGCCCCGGCGGCCAGGACCTTGAACGCGATCCACGGCTTCTGGATGTCCGCCATCACCTCGATGGTCGTCGCCGGATCGAGCGACCAGTAGTTGTCACGGCCGTTCTCGATGACCTCGCGCCGCGGCTCGTTCGGCATGTTCGACCAGTAATTCTCGTGATGCAGCGTCTTCATGTAGAGGTCCACGCCCAGACCCGCGGCCTCCAGCGCGATCGGCACATCGATGCTGTGGCAGGCGACACCCACGGGCACATGGCGTTGCTTGACGTACGTAATGAACTTCTCGATCAGATCGAGTCGGTTCTCGCGGACCCAACGGTCGCCCCGCTCGCCCTGAAGGATCGCCGCGACCGCTCCGTTGTCGATGGCCCGGGCCGCGTCGCCGGTCAGGTCCGTGGTCGACGGCTCGCACTGGGCCAGCCACTGGATCCGGCCGCCCCGCTCCTTGCGGTAGCGGTTGAGCACCCGCAGCGTCGGGTCGTTGCCGCCGGCATAGGGACAATCCACCGTGCTGATCATGGCGTTGACGCCCTGCTCCTCGCACCGCTGCCAGGTGTCCATGATCTTCTCGTCCGTGAAGTACTGCCGGATGAGCTCCGAGACGTAGATCAAATCCCGCGCGTGGGCAAAGCCGTTGAGAAGATTCCCCCCGCAGATCAGCCGGCTGATCGTCGCGCTGCCGATCCGCCCCGTGGGCATCTTGGCGCCGGACGCAACCGGTGAGGGCGGTGAATCCGCCCCGGCCGCCAACAGGGCCCGCTCTTCAAGACTCAGCCCGACCACGCCCGCCGCCGACGCCGCCACAACCCGCTTGGCAAACCCCCGCCGATCCATCCCGTCCGCCATGATCCACCTTTCAACAATGCCGTCTTCAAGCTATATAAGGAGCGATGCAGGCCATGCCCGAAAAGCGCAAAGCCGGTTTGACCGCCGGACTGGGAACTTCCGCAGGGACCGACTCAGTACGGGCTCTTCTGGCCGAACTTGCCGCGTTTGGGCCAGGCCACGCGGAAGCTGCCGGAGATCTCGCCCCAGGACGTCACGACCTTATCCCGTGGGTCGCACAGCTCCACATGCCCGTCGACGAACACGGCATTGCCCACACCCTCATCCCGCTTTTGCAGGACCGTATTGTGGTAGGTCGCGATACAGTCGCCCAGGTTGGTGATCGGGTCCGAACTGAATCCCGCGCTGGGGTGCCGTGTGAAAAAACACGTGTCGTTCAACACATAATTCGTGAGACCGGGAATTTTCCAGATCGTCTCCTCCACCCAGACCACGACGCCGCCGGGATCGACGACCTCTGAACTCTTCAGCACCCCGTAAATGCGCCCTCCGGTGCGGCCCAAGAAGCCGTTCTGGCTGTAGGCGTACTGCGGCTCGATCGGAATCGAGGGGTCGTGTCCGTCGTGCTCAGCCCCATACGTCAGGGCAAACGGCTTGAAGGTGGGACACATGCTCGATTTGATCCCCTCAAGATACGGCCAGACCGGCCCGGCGAACCCCGGATTGACGTTTGGATTGATCCGCGCATCGTGCCACTGACACACCAGAGGCACCTTCGGCAAGGTCGGATCGTAATGCGGCGTGCCGGCCACGCAAGCATCCCCGTTAAACACACTGGTCGAACACGTCGGGTAGGTGTCGTCGTTGTTCGTCAGGTACAAGGTCATCGCCGTGCCGTATCCCTTCAGATTGGTCTTGCACACCAGGAACTTCATGTGCTCCTTGGCCCGTTTCAAGGCCGGCGTCAGGATGGCCAAGAGCATCCCGATGATGGCGATGACCACCAGCAGTTCGATGAGCGTGAAGGCGGACTTGTCTCGCTGGAGCATGCTTCACATCCTCACTGGGGCTGGGGGGGCGAGGCCAGCCTGAACTTTAGGCTTGCACCGTGTTATTCTGCACAACAGCCCCAGTATACCCGGCAACGCACGGTCTTGTCAATCCGGCAGCAGCCGGATAACCCGATAAGGAGCGGCTTTTCGGGGTTGAAAACCCGCCCTCGGTGGGAAAAATTCATTCTTGACAGGCCGGGCGGCCGACAGTCAAATTAGGCGAACAGGGAAAGCCACGCAGGGGCACGGAGGGCCCACATCTTTAAAGGAACGAAGATGGAAAAGATGAAGGATCTATACACCACCGGCGAGGCCGCCGCCATCTGCAACGTCAGCCAGCAGACCATCATCCGCTGCTTCGACGCGGGACGGCTTCAGGGGTTTCGCGTGCCCGGCTCGCGGTTTCGGCGGATTCCCCGCGACAGCCTGATCAAGTTCATGAAGGAAAACAACATCCCCCTCAAGAACCTGGACTCGGGCAAGCGGAAGATCCTGATCGTGGACGACGATGAGGAGATCATCGAGCTGATGGTCGATGTGCTGGGCCGCGACGGGCGGTTCGAGGTGCGCACGGCCAGCAGCGGCTACGATGCGGGCCTGCTGACCCAGCAGTTCGTGCCCGACTTGATTATCCTCGACTACATGCTGCCCGATGTGAACGGCAACATCGTCTGCCAGACCATCCGCCGAAACCCGCAGTTCCAGGACACCCGCATCATCATCGTCAGCGGCGTCGTCAACCAGGACGAGATCCAGGGCCTGCTGGAGGCCGGGGCCGAGGCCTTCGTCCGCAAGCCCTTCCGCATCGGCCAACTGGTGGACAAGATCGTCGAGGTGCTGCACATGTCATAACACCACGGGCCCGGCGGGCCCGTGCGGATTCCAGGTCGAGGGAGAAAACGATGCCATCCGAGAACCATGCCGTGGCGCGCCAGGTGGAGCTGATTCTCCGCCGGCTCGATTCGCTGTCCACCCTGCCGGAGGTCGCTGCCGGTTTTTTGCCGCATTTGGCCGAGGGCCGTGTCAACGCCCCGGCCCTGAGCGAAATCATCGAGGCCGATCCGGCCCTGACGGCGCAGATCCTCTCCCTGGCCCAGGAACGCGGGCTTCGTTTTGAAGCCGACCCGCCCAGCGTTGCCGAGGCCGTTGCCAAGCTGCCGGATGCCGTCGTGCGGGACGCCGTGCTCTCGGTCAAGGTATTCCAGGTCTTCGACGCGGACTACAACCCCGAGCGCCAGCGGCCCCTGAGCCGCAAGCAACTGGCCCTGCACGCCCTGGCGGTGGCCTGCGCCGCCGGCCACATCGCCGAGTTCGTCCTGCCCGAACCGCAGCGGCCGCTGGCCTTCAGCGCAGGGCTCCTGTGCGACATCGGCAAGCTGGCCCTGGATGAGGTCATGCCCAAGAGCCTGGCCAAGATCGTCGGCGAGGCCCGGCAACGAAACCTGAGCCTCTCGGCCGTGGCCCGGCAGCAGCTCGGTATCGACCACGTCGTCGTCGCCAAGCGCCTGGCCGAGAAATGGGCCCTGCCCGAGGATCTCGTCCTGGCCGTATGGCTGCACAACAGCGACGCGGAGGTCCTGGCGGCCGACCTGCCCCGTACCCGGATAGCGCTCGTGGTGCATCTGGCCTCGTTGCTCGCACGGCAGTGCGGCATCGGCGACGGCGGCGACGCGGACCCGGTGCCCGATCCACGCGCCGCCGCGCGACACCTGGGATTGGGCGACGACCAACTCGATGCGGTCCGGAACGCCTTGCCCGAACGTGTCGAGGCCAAGAGCCGTATGCTCGGACTCGATCTGCCCGGAGCGATGGGGGTGTATTGTGACCGCATCGCCACGACCGCCGCCGACTTGAGCCGACAGCACGGTACCCTGACGCAGCAAAGCCACAGCTTCGCGGCGGATGCGGGCCAGTTGGCGTTTCTGCGGGAGTTCGTGCTGTCGGTCCGTCCGGCCATGAGCGCGATCGAGGTGGCGGCGAGTTTCGCCCGGGCGTTTCGCCGTCACTACCAGGCCGACCTGGTCGGCCTCTACTTGCAGATCGCGCCGAACGACCTGTTTCTCGATTGGGTGGCCGTGGACGCCGCGGGCACGCTGCACACCGCGCTCGTGCAGCGGCCCGCCGATGCGCCCGCCGTGCCGCCAGCCCTGCAGCGGGATTTTGCGATCGTTGACGCGGCCCAGGCGGTTCCCTGGCTGCTCGAACAGGCCGGGCTGGAGCTGGCCGAGGCCCGCATGGCCCCCCTGCACATTGAGGGCCGGGCGATCGGGGCGATCGTGTTCCAGGATCGGATTCCCGTCGACCAACCCGAGCAAACCGCCTCCTTGAAAATTGCCGCGGCCGTTGCCGCTCAGATCATCGGCATGAAGTTCGCCATGCAGAAGCAGGCGCGTCTCGCCGAGCGGTTTGCCGAGTTGCTGAACCAACTACGCGACACACAGACCGAGATGGCCGCGGTCGATGCCTTCAGCGGCATCGCCGAAATGGCCGCCGGGGCCGCCCACGAACTGAACAACCCGCTGGCGGTCATCTCCGGCCGGGCCCAACTGTTGCTCGAAACCGAGGCCGACGAGGACCGCAAGCAGATGCTGCGGCAGATTCAGGAGCGCACCGAGGACATCAGCCGCACCCTGGAGGACCTGATGACGTTCGCCCGGCCGAATCCGCCGCAGGCCGGGACCATCGGCCTGCGTGCCCTGTGCGATCAGGCTGTCGAGCAGCTACGCCGGCAGGAGTCACGAGACTTCGTCGAAGTGACGTTCGAGGATATCGAGGGGCTGGGTGACGTGCACGTCGACGCCGGGCAGATCGCCACGGCCCTGGCCCACGTGCTGGCCAACGCCCTCCAGTCGTACAAGGGCGGCAGCGGACCGATTACGATCCGCGCGGCGGCCCACCAGCCGACCGACGCCGCGGCGTTCGTCGTCGCCGACCAGGGCTGCGGCATGACGCCCGAGACCCAAAGCCGGGCCTTCGATCCATTCTTCTCCGACTGCCCCGCCGGCCGACGCCGCGGGATGGGTCTGGCCCACGCGCGGCGATTGATTCGGTTGAACCGCGGCACGATCGCCCTGGATTCGCAGCCCGACCAAGGCACCCGCGTCACGATCACCCTGCCCCGTACATGATCCGGGCCGGGTCCGGAAGGCGTTACGCGGCATAAAGGGCGCGTCCGATTCGTCATTCGGACTTCGCCAAGCCGGGACTCACGCGGCGACCCAAGCTCCGCGGCCGCTCGATGTCCGTGACGATCGCCCCGTTACGGAACACGGTCACCGTGCCGGTGGATTCGCTCACCGTCACCGCCAGGCATCGCGTCACCGAGGTGATCGCCGCCGCCGCGTGATGGCGGGCCCCCAATCCCTGCGGCAACTCGAACTCCTTCTGGCTGGCGGTCTTGAGGTACGTGCCGCAGCTCTCGATCGTCCCGTCCGCATGGACGATGAACGCCCCGTCGATCGTCGCCAGCTCCTTGATCGTCTCGGTCAGTGATTCATCAAGGATGTTCCGTTTTTCCGCGGGGTAGCCGGCGAACGGATTGAGGATCAACTGGCGGGTCAGCGGCAACACGTGCTCGGTATCCCCCACGATGAACAACGCGCCGACCGGCTTGCCCTCGCGCCCCTCGCTGCCCAGCTCCGAAGCGATATCGATCACCCGGCTGAGCACCTGGGGTTGCACATCCGGACAGTCCGTCGCATCGGCCGTGTCCGGGCAGAACATCTCATACTCGCGTCCCACTTCAATGATGAGGACCATATCCAGCTCGCCGCTGCCACCCAATCCAGACAGGAACACCACCCGGTCACCCCGGCGGATCAGGCCGCGGCTCAACGCCAGGAAGATCGCGATCTTGACCTGGCCCATTCGCGACAGGGCCACGTTGGGCACCCGCAGGCAGCGGCCACCGCGTTCGGTTTCGTGTTGCTCCTGGGCCGGGGTCTTGGTCACGTAGTAGACCCTCTGTTTGAGGCTTTCGGGCAGGGGCAGCGGCTCATCGTGCAGGGCGTCCACGTACACGAAGATCGCCGTCGCGCCGCAGGCCTTGGCCAAGGTCCCGACGTGTCGCAGCAGGGCCGCGGTGATCGTCCGCGCTCCGGTCTGCTCGACCGCACCGTGCGGCACATCGGGCTTGCCCGACTGAGACGTTTGGGTAGCCATTGCTCGCGTCTCCCACCGTATTCGTTGGTGTAGTCTCTTGCCCACCACGCCTTCGACCCAACGTGGCTTCCAGATTAGCTCCCTCCGGGCCTCAGGTAAACCACCTGCTGCGGATTCACGCGGTGGACCGGCAACGAACTACCCGCCCAAGGGCTCGCGTTTGATCCGGCGCCAGGGCCGGGGAAAGCACGGGTCGGTGGGGACCGCCTTCTCGATGACGATCAGCCGACGGCCCAGACCCGCCGACAGACCGCGAGAGTCGGGATCGCAACCCACCTGTGCCGCCAGGTCACCCAGAGTATAGTCCCGCACGCGATCGATGTGGCCGCCGAGTTGCCCCAAAGCCGACCGGGCCAGGTCTATTTCCTCATCGCAATCGGTCCCCTTGTACGCCACGAACCGCCCGCCGACGACCAGAAGGGGCAGGGCCAGTTCGACGAGCACGTTCAGCGGCGCCAGGGCCCGGGCGGTGACCCCGTCAAACGTCTCGCGAAACGCCGGTGCCCGGCCCAGTTCTTCGGCCCGGCCATGCATGGCCTGGGCATTGGATAACCCCAGCCGCTCGATCACCCGCTGCTGAAACGCGACCTTCTTGCCCGTCGCCTCGATGCACACGACCGACCAGTCCGGCCGCGCGATCGCCAACGCCAATCCCGGCAGACCCGCCCCCGATCCGATATCCGCCAGCGACGGCCGGCCGGAGGTTCCCGGTGGGGGCCTTTGTTGTTCATCGAGGAGCGCCAGCACCTGTAATGAATCGGCGAAGTGCCGCAAGTAGATCGCCTGGGGTTCAAGAATCGTCGTGAGATTGAACCGCTGCCCTTCCGTGGCCAGCATCGCGGCGAACGTCTCAAACGCGCGGCATTGGGCGGCGCTCAGGCCGGGGTAGACAAACGGCGGCATGGGATCGGTTGCTTCGGTCGGTTCCGCCTGCATGGCCGCCCGCTCCGATCAGCCGCACGGCTTGGCGTAGACATCCGGATTGCGGGCGAGCTTCTCACGGGCCTCGGCCGTCATCATCGCAAACGCCGGATGATCGCTCGTCCAGGCCCGCTGCGTCCACGGCGTGGCGCGCATCTTCTCCACCTCCGGGGCGATCTCACCGAAGTACGCCCCATAGAGGTGCAGCGAGTCGGTGATGTCCACGTAGCGCCCCACCCGCACGGGTGCCCCCAGCCTCTCGGCGATCCGCTCGGCGATCCGTTGCTGGAGGTCGGTCAGGGCGTAGGCGTTCATGAACCACGCCTTGTACAGGTCCCGGCTGCGCCAGTGCGTGTTCATATTCAACACCCACGCTCCATCGTCGGCCGCCACGAGCCGGCACCACAGCCGCTGCAGGCACGGCGGGTCGTCGGTCTGCGGATCGGCCGTGGGCATCCAGGTAATCGCCTGGGCCCGGCGGGTGTGCGGCGCGGCCGACAGGGACTGCACGATATACGCGATCTGATCCACCGCCGGCAGCAGACCACGGCGCTCGGGCGACCGCAGATTATCCGTCGGGCGGTACGCAAAGAGCCGCTCGTGATACGTGTACGTCCACTTGCCCGCCGCTGGGTCGATCCAATGATCGTGAATCCCGTCGAGCACCTCCTGGCGATAGGCCTCAAGCTCTTCGGGCCCGCCGGGGAAGTTCTTGTGAATCCGCGGCTCGGCGAACGGATCGGCGACGGTGATAACGACCGTGGCGTCACGGCTGGGCGGGTCCTCGGGCTTGTCGTATTGCGTCTTCATCGACACGCCCCGGTCCCAAACCGCCAGGACGGCCCTCTCCCACGCCTCGGGCAGGCACCCGGCCTCGATCGAAAAGGTCGGAATCATTCCGCTTTGCGTCGCCGCACTCATGCGCATCCTCCGTGATTCGCCGCCAGGGCCCCTATAGACCCAACTCCTCGTTGGTGATGTTGTACCGCCGACGGTCGGTTTCGGACAGTTGGCGCAGCAGCCCGCGGGCCTCCTCGGCGTACTTGGTGCCGGGCCAGCGTTCCATGATCTCACGGCAGATGTCCACGCCGCGCTTGCTGCTCATCATCCGCTTGTTGCCCAGCGGGATGAACAGGTTCTTGGCGTACGACAGTTGTTTCTCAGCCTCAATCAGGTCGGGCTGCTCCAGGAGATTCGGCGGCTCGTCCTTATCCGCCTGGATGGGGGGCTTGACCTCGCGCGGGGTCGGCGGCGCGGAATCCATTGGCGGCGCCCCCTGGCCGGTCATCCGCTGCAGAATCTGGCTCAACGGATTGACCGCCGGAGCCACAGGCGCCGCCGAAGGCGTCCCCAGAGCGATAGCCCCGCTGCTGGTCAGGTGGTCCAGCAGCAACCGCGGGACGAACCCCTCGGCCGGACCGGCATAGCGGACTTTGCCGCTGCCATCCGCAATCACCAGGATCGGCCGAGTCAGGTCGATACCCGGCATGGAGAACAGTTGGGCGACGGGCCCCTCTGCGGAGACGGCATCCTGCGCCAGCACCTCGGCCCAGGGTCGCGGATTCGACACGACCTGGGTCAGGACGGCCGCACGCCGGTCCGGCGCATCCAGATTGAGCCCGACGAATTTCAGACCCGGCCTGCCCACATAAGCGGCGAACAACTCTGCAAAGGCCTGGCTGGACGCCTCCAGACCCGGCCGTAGGGCGATGTCCGAACGGTGCGTATCGGTGGAGGCGCCGCGATAGCTGTAGGGGTCCTGGCGAGCGCGGTCGTAGCCATAATCGTACCGCTCATCGCGCCCCGGCATACCGCGATCCTGCATGCGGGGGTCGGTCCGCGCCGAGGCCGATGCGCCCGGCGGGGGCGGCAGATCGGGCAGCCCCGACCGTCTGGTCGGCACCGGGGTAGGGGCTTGGGTTCGCATCATGGTCACACCCGGCCTGGGCACGCTGTTGGGCTCACCCGGCCTGACCGTCCCCGGGGCCGGGGCCGCCTGCGGCGATTTCCACACCAGCATGCACAACCCCTCGGCCCCGGGTGCATAACTGAGTGTCGCGCCGTTGACACATTGCATCTGCATCGCCGGAAGCTTCTGACCCAACAGCGGCACCACGAGCCCTTCAGGCTCGTACTGCAAAATGTCACCCGACTGGGTCTGCACGTTGACCTGAGCCGCGGTCGTTTGCTCGCGGGCGTCCATCGGGCGCGAGCGATCCATCGACGGTCGAGGACGCCGGCCACGCCTCGTCATATCATCCCGCTGCGTCGCCTCCGCCGCGATCGGCGGGCGCTGCGATGGGATGATCTGCGGCTGACGGTCGGCCACCAAGGCCAAGGCCACCTGGCTCACGTAGGCATCGTGGTTGTCCGTGTCCGCGCCTTGGGCCTGCCCGGCAAGCAGGTACGCACTGGGTGCATCCTCATTGAAGTAGTGCACCCACGCATTGAGCAGGTGATGCTCGCACACCAGCGACCGATCAAAACGCGACAGCGAACCCGCCGACTCCTGCACGACCTTCTCAGCCGAAGCCAGAAACGCGGCATCCGGCTTCTTGGACTCGTTGACCAGCTTCAGCAGGGCTACCAGCGCACCATCGATGGTCTGACCGATCTCGGCGAACTGCTGTTGCAGCATGGCCTGCCGCTGCTGCAGTTCCGGCCTCTGGTCCTGACCCCGCTGCACATCGTATCCATTCCGGCCGGGCCGGGCGGCGCCGCGTATCTGCGCCGAACATGGCCGCGGCCATGCGATCACCGCGCCGACCACCACAAGAACGCATATCCGCCAACCTGTTCGAATACTGGGAAAGTACATTGCTCGACCCCTTTACCGAATCCGACGAACCAAAACCGACTGGCGTATTCTACCGCGCAGCGGGCACCGACGGCAAGGGGCCGATAGGGTCAAGGATAACGGGCAAGCCTGATTTCGTGCCATCGCCGGAAACGGATGGCCGAAAACCGGGCTCAAATCACAACACGCGGGCAGGGAGACGGACGCAACACTCCGACCCAGGCCCTGCCACGAATCACGGGCCTGTGCTCCGCGAGCAGACCGGAATTGACCGAGCTATTGAACCAGTCCCAGTCGCCGCAGGGTCGCGTGGGACCAGCGGGCGCTGCGTATCTGAGCCGAGCACAGCAGCAGGAAGACCAGCAGCCACAGCCCACAGAACCGCAGGTAGAAGACGACCATGCAGGGGATGGACGCCCCGGCGGCGGGACAGGCCGCCCCGCAGAGCAGCTCGGTCGGCAGGACCATCGCCCCCAGCAGCACGCCGGGCATCAGGACCTGCCAGGGCACCAGCAACACCAGGGCCAGCATCGCCCGGAAGAAGGCCCGGTAGACGTGCGCCACGCCGCCAAGCCGGCCCGCCAGCGAGACCTGAGCGGCGGCGAACAGGCTCAGCACGTAAAGGCCGACGACGAGCAGCAGGACGAAATTGACGATTCGAAGCGCCACGATCGTTTGCATACAGTTCGGCAGGTAGGCGTCAAATCGGCCCAGAGACCAGCGGGGTTGGGCGCCCGATGCGGTCGTCGCACCGGGGCAACACACGACACCGGCTGTGGCGGCCGCCTTATCCGAGGGCGCCGGCTCCTCTTTGGCGGCCTGAAGGGCCTCGCTGGCCGATTCAGCGACGGCCTCGGCCCGTTCGGCGGGAGCGGCTTGGTCGGCAGCCGCCTCAGCACCGGTCACGGCGACCGCCGCCAGCGATGCGGGGGCGGCGGACGGCGCCATGGCCGGCTTATCCGCCATCGGGCAGATCACCGGCATGGGTCGGCCCGTCGTGGGGCACACCACCGTACCGCAATCGGACTTGTCGATGTAGCCGAAGTGATTGGCCCAAAAGGCCAGTTGCAGGATGAGCAGACACACCAGGGCGATCACGAACAGGAAGTTCTTCCTGCACTTGAGCACGCTGACGGCCTCAAGACAGTCGGTGGTGTCCACAATGTCCATCTTCTTATTATCCAACTGATTCATCAATCACTCTCCCGATACACAACAACGCCCGCGTTGCTGGTCCCGATCCGGGGTCCTGGGGGACGTGCGGGCACCGGCCTGTTTGGGCCTCGTGCCCCTGGGCAAGATGTACGACCGCGCGGTTTCACGACCGCTCAGTCCGCAAGTATGTCAAAGACATTGTACAACACTTGAACGGTCGATTCAAGGTCTTTCTGGGTGTGGGCCAGGCTCACGAACAGGGCCTCAAAGGCGCTGGGGGCGATATAGACGCCCCGTTCCAGAAGGGCCGCGAAGAACCGCTTGAAACGTCCGATATTCGTGGCCTGAACGTCGTCGAAATTGCGAACAGGCCGGTCGGTGAAGAAGCAGCCCAGCAACGAGCCCGCGCGATAGACCTGAACGGGTACGCCCGCACGGGCAGCGGCTTTTTCAAGCCCCTCCTGCAAAAACCGGCCCTTGGCGTCCAATTCGCGGTAGGCCTCGTCGGTCAGCAAGTCGAGCGTCGCGTTGGCCGCGGCGGTCGCCAAGGGGTTGCCGCTGAGGGTCCCGGCCTGGTAGACGCCCCCGAGCGGGGCCAGCCGATCCATGATCTCGGTGCGGCCACCCACCGCCGCGGCGGGCAGCCCCCCGCCAATGATCTTGCCCAGACAGGTCAGGTCGGCCCGGATGTCAAAGAGCTCCTGGGCGCCGCCGCGGGCCACGCGAAAGCCCGTGATGACCTCATCGAAGACCAGCAGCGCACCCTGTTGGTCGCACAAGTCGCGCAGGGATTTCAGATAATCAGGCTCGGGCGGCACGAGCCCCATATTCGCGGCGATGGGCTCGACCAGGACCGCGGCGACGCGGCCGGGGTACTTGTCCAGCGCGGCGGCGACAGCCTCCGCATTGTTGTAGGGCACGGCCAGCGTCATCGCCGCCAGGTCCGCCGGCACGCCCGGGCCGGAGGGCACGCCCCCCTCGGCCAGGCCCGATCCGGCGGCGACCAGCAGGCTGTCGCTGTGGCCGTGGTAGCAGCCGATCATCTTGACGATCAGGTCCCGCCCCGTGAACGCGCGGGCCAGCCGCACGGCGGTCATGACGGCCTCGGTGCCGCTGCTGACCAGCCGGACCTTTTCGATAGAGGGGAACGCGGCGACGATCCGCTCGGCCAGCTCCGTCTCGGCCATCGTGGGCGCGCCGAAGCTGGTGCCGCGGGCGGCGGCCTCCTGCACGGCCCGGACCACCGCGTGGTGGGCATGGCCGAGGATCAGCGGGCCCCACGAGCCCACGTAGTCGATGTATTCATTGCCGTCGAGGTCCACGATCCGGCTGCCGTGGGCACGGGCGATGAAGATCGGATCGACGTCCACGCCGCCGAACGCGCGGACGGGGGAATTGACGCCGCCGGGCACCACGGCCCGGGCCCGGCGAAACGCCTCTTGCGAACGGCTCAACCGCATGCGGTCGGTCATGGGGCACCTTTCCATCTCGTGTCGTTGGATACGGAGGGCTATCAGTCCGCTGAAAAACGCACAATGTACAATACCGCCCATGCTTGTCATTCCCGCGAAAGTCGACGACGCGCCTTGGCGGGCGGGAATCCACGTTTTGCGGGCAGAGACACACGACACGTTGAGCGTGGACCCCGGATCAAGCCCGGGGTGACACCTTTTTCAACAGGCTGCTATAATACCCACGCCGGGGGCTCCTGGCCAGCCCGGTGTGGTTCCGAGGTGCACGACGGAGGCGATGGACATTGAGCACGACGACGGTGACGGAGCTTCGACGGCGGACCCTGGTCAAGTCGATTGTCTGGCGGCTGATCGGGGTGGTGTGGACGTGGGTCGGGGCCTACCTGATTGTGTTGATCGTCCCGGCGAAGGCCCGCAACGCCCCGGTCATCGCCACCTTGGTGGTGGCGTATCATCACTCGACCCGCATGGTCATGTATTACGCCTACGAGCGGTATTGGGCGGGGATCTCCTGGGGCAAGTACGATCCGCGGGCCGAGGCGTTTTGCCCCATGTCGCGGCGGGATAAGCTCCTCTGGACGCTGGGGACGGCCATCGCGGTGCTGGCGATCTTCCTGCTGATCGTCTACGTCGGCCCGCTGGTCAAGCGGGCGTAGGGCGCCGAGACCGGATGCTGCTCCACCCAGGAAGCCGGCAGCACTCACTTGAACGGCCCGGTAAGACGATACACGACCGCGTAGGTGATCCCGATCTCCGGTAGTGTCAGGGCCAGCGTTCCCGCGATGCCCACAGCATACTTCCATCGCGTCCTCGTCGGTTCCCGGCGGTCGGTCCTGTTGTGGTACAGGGTCGGGATGAGCACCACCCCCCCATAATTGAGCATGTGCACGGGGAGGGCCACCGGGGACAGCACGATGTCCGACGGGGCGAATGTTCCCGCGATGAACTTCAGAATGATCGATTCCAGCAGGAATCCGACCGCCCCCAGGGTAAAATACGCTTCCCGGGGCGAGTACGTGAACCAGCGAAACCACAGACGAAACACCGCTGCCAGGAAAAAATAGTGAGGTGTGAGCACGAGCATGATGACCAGAACGACCAGGGGGTTGAGCGTGTTGTACGCCCCGAAATCCACACAGAACTCCATGAGCATCGCGTACGCCCACGTCATGAAAACGTATCGTCCGAAGGAGAAGGTTCCCGTGCCGGGTTGCCGCACGGCACGGTCCTGCCCCCGGCGAATCCTGTGCCATGTCCGTTGGTAGACGGCATACAGGACGACTTCTCCGACGGCCAGGAGAAGGAAGTTCCACAGTCCGGCGATGGCCGTGACGACCCCCAGCCCCGACAGTACGACCAGGACCGCGACCGTATACCACCGAAACCCGCGAGGCAGAAAATGCTCGTTGTTCTCAATGGACGTGCCCACCGGCCCCTCCCGTGACGCAGACAGAACCATATTATCCATCCGAGCGCCGGCTGGCCGCGCCCACTGCCCACAGCCCATATACGAGGCCCAGCATCCGAACGACAACCCGTGCCGCCTGCCTATTCAACATTCGCAACCCGCCTATCAGTTCGGTAGGGTGGGCCGTGCCCACGCCGTGCGTTTTATGGATGCGATCAAGATCATATTCCCTTTGCCATCGGACCCATCGCAGCCGCCGGCGTCTGCCTACGGAACACTGCGAAGCGCTACCGTCCTTTACACTCTGCGCCGGATGGCCAGACCGGTTCATCACTCGCGTGCTCAACGTTCCTGCCAATCCGGCACCACCCTATTACTCAGTCGTGGCCACCCGCTGCCCGTAACACGCCAATGAGTTGTTTGACCACGGGGCTTGCGCGATCCACGGAATCCAACGGGGTGCGCCCTATTGAATCCCTGGCACCGACATCGGCTCCGCCATCCAGTAAGGCACGTACGATTGTCACGTCTCCAATCTCGACGGCGCGATGCAAAGCCGTCTCCCCAGGCCCGGTACGTCTGTTGGGGTCAGCCCCCAACGCCAAGAGAGTCCTCACGGCTTCGAGATTTCGAAAGCCCGCCGCCCGATAGAGAGGAGTCCCCACCGGAGAGGGGGCATTGATATCACTGACGGGGGCGAGCAGACGGATCATCTCGGCGTTACCGCTGGGCCAAACGGCCTCGTGGATCGCCAGCAAAGAGTACTCTGATCGCATGTGCGGGTCCGCGCCGGCGTCCAAGAGCAACCGGGCGCATCGCACACACCCGCGCATTGCCGCCATGTGCAGGACCGGAAGACCCCCTTGACGATTGTTAGGATCGGCACCATGAAGCAGAAGCATTTCGACTGCTGCAACATGACCAAGACTAACCGCCGTAACCAGTATTCGATTGCGATCGATCTGACCTTCGGAAGGCGCCGATGCGCCAAGTTCATATAAAGCCAGGTCCAATCGGTTGGCCTCATCCAGCCGCTGCTCATCACGGCTGGCGTAGATCGACTCCTTGCAGTAACGCACTCCGCCATGGGCCTCCAGAAGCCTGCGGAACTCCGGCTGCTCGTGCTGGCACCTCGCGGCTATATCCAGCGGGCTGCAACCCGCCTGATCGAGGCCATTGACTTGTGCTCCGGATTCCAGGCAAAACCGCACAAAGCCAAGATTGCCTCGAAGCACGCCGAGATGAAGAACGGACCGGCCAAAGGGCTCCCCACCACGAGATTCGTAGCCCGCGAGAAGGAGCCGGGCGAGATCCTCCAGACCCTGTTGGTGGGCCAGTTCAAGCGGTGTCAGATAGGCGCGATTGCGGCGCCATAGATCAGGTGTGTAAGCGAGGAGGGCCTGGGCCGTGGCGACGTCCTCCAGTTCGATGGCCCGCAAAAGACCATGGCCGAGCACATCGGGCGAGAGGGTATTGCGCTCGGAATGATCGAGGACCGTGCGTACGATATCGGGACTACCCGTCTGTACCGCCCAGTCGATCAGACACTGGGGGTCCGGAGTCCGTTCTGTCTGCCGCGCATCATGGAGAAGGTGTTCAACCAGCCTGCACACGGCCTCCACGTTGACGTCGGCCGATCCTCCGCGACGACCTGGACCCAACTGGATCGTGCTCCCTTGTACACTATCGAGGGCGACCGCAGGCCCGTTCTGCATAGGTGTGGGGGACGGAACCGTATGGACGGCTCGTGTCACCAATGGACCCGCGGCCACGAATAGCATAAGCCAGTTCATCATTCAACGCCTCGATGCGATTGGCCGATGGGTCATGCTCGAACTCCTCATCCTCTGACAGGATACCTACACGGTACCGCGCGGGGGCTACCGGGTCAAGCCGGTCGGGAGAATAAGAATTGCCTGTTGGAAGGAGGGAATGCGGGGTCGCTGCGCGACGCTGAAAAACGGATTCCTCGGTCCGTCTGCGGCGGACTCGGAATGACGAGGTTCGGGGCTCTGGATTCCGGATCAAGTCCGGAATGACACCCAGCGCGAAACGAACCGCGTGGGCACAGCCCACCCTACCGGGCGGCGTGGGAATGTGGGACCGTGGGCAGGTATGAAGGTATGAAGGTATGAACGTGCGAAGGCGGATGGCCGTGGGGGAAGTCCTGGATTCCGGATCAAGTCCGGGGTGACATACAGAGAGCCCTCTTCTACAGGGTCCTAAGCCATCAGCGGTGTTGCTGCGCGACGCTGACGAACGGATTCCTCGGTCCGCCTACGGCGGACTCGGAATGACGATGGTTGCTGTGCACGCCCCCGTGGCGGCCGGCAGCCTCCGGGCCTGGCGTTCGTTGTCCCCCCCGCGCAGGACCGGCCCGCCATGCGATGCTTACGGGGCTGGAGTCTCGGCGGGGGCATCGGCGACGGGGGCGACGCAGTAGATGTAGACCAGCGGCTCGGGGCCGGTGTTGTGGATGTCGTGCGGCGTGTGGGGCGGAATGTACAGGATCGACCCCTCGGCGACCTCCAGCCCCTGGGCCGGATCGCCGCAATACGCCGTGCCCCGGCCCGCCATGAAGACAAGCTGCTCCTCGTGGGCCCCGGTGGAGTGTTGGCCGCAGCTCTCGCCGGGCTTGAGGAAGACCCGGCCCGACCGCATGCCGCGGGTCGCGGGCCGCCCCTCCAGCAAGGGCTGGTACTCCTCGGTCCGGTTAATCTTCAGCACGAGTGGTTCGGTCGGCATCTTGGCGTCTCCCGGTCGATCACGATGTCTTGTTCGGCAAAAAACCTGCTTCGGCGCTTGACTTGGTAACACGAATCGCCTATTCTTATGCGCGTTCACTGAGTCTACGAGAAAGTCGTGCCCTGTCAAGGGCAAATGCTATGCGAACAAGGGCAAATGCTATGCGAAGGAGGGATATGATGAAAGCGCGTTTTTGGGCGGTATTCGTGCCGGTGGTGCTGGGGCCGCTGGTGATGGCCCAGGCCCCCGTGCCCGTCACGCATCGAGAGTTGCAGGCCGTGCACGCCGACGGCAGCAGCGCGTTCGACGACCACGGCCCGTGGCAGGTGGTCGTCGAGGGCATTCTCCTGAACAACCCGGAGCAGTGGCTCGATCCGACGCCCGATCCGACAGTCGGTCCGTGGCTCATGGGGGGGCAGTGGGAGGTATTCGTCCAGGGCGAGGGCGAGGACCACGCGGGGACGGCCTGCTGGATCGGGCAGAATTACGGCAATGGGCCGGGTGAGGAAAACTACACCAACGGAGAATGGCTCGCGGAGATCTGCCGGCTGAATCGCGACCCGCAGACGGGGTACGTGTTCCGGGCCGGCGACCGCGTTCGCGTGACGGGGACCTACCTCTTCTACGCGGGCAAGCTGAACATCAACGAGAACCACCAGACCCTGCCGCAATTTGATTTCACGATGGAGCTGGTCAAGGCCGGCGTGGGGTTGCCGCAGCCCGAACCGATCACGCTGGCCGACCTGAAATACGCGGATGACACGGAGATCTTCGACCCGAACCGGCTGCGCGGGGGCGAGTACTACCAGGGCTGCCGGGTCCGCCTCGAAGAGGTGACGATCGTGAACCCGGAGAACTGGGGACCCGGCCAGACCCTGACAGTGACGGATGGCCAGGGTCGGACGTTTCCCCTCCGGCTGGGTCTGGGCACGGGGTTTTCCCGGTATGCGTGTCCGGGCGGGGTGATCGATGTCATCGGCATCCTGAACCAGGTGGCGCCCGGATTTCCGCCCGATCCACGAAAGGGGTATCACCTGATCGTCCCGAACTACGACGGCAACGGACTGGTCCTGGGCGATCTGGGGCATCCACGAGGAAACCTGGCCGGCGACGTCAATCATGATGGTGTGGTAAACCTGCTGGACTTGGCGGAGTTGGCGGCCGACTGGCTCGCGGTCCGGGCCGGGTTATACGATTGCCCGTAGGCAAGACATGGTGCGAAAAGCCTTCAGCCTGATCGAACTGCTGGTCGTCATCGCCATCGTGGGCGCGCTGCTGGCCGTGTTGGTGCCGTCGCTGGCGCGGGTCAAGCGCCAGGCCAAGGTCGTGGCGGTCAACGCCGACCTGTACCAGATCGGTCTGTGCCTCGAGATGTACATGAACGAGCACGACGGCAAGCACCCGCCGACGCGGAAGGACTGTTCGATGGGGTGGGAGGACCATCAGTTACCGCCGGAACTGGTCGAGGGCGGCTACCTGCCCGCGCCGGCACAGGAAAGCGGCCTGTCGGCGCGGATCGAGGATCGGTTCCATCCGACGAACACCTACAGTTACTGGGCCGTCGGCGAGATGTACCAGAACGGACGGTACATGCCGTATATCCGGTCTGCCCTGCACGTTCCGCCCGGATTTCCGACGGGGGAGGGGCCGCCGGAGGAGGATGAGTTGCACGATGACCCCGATGTGTCGCCCGTAACGTGGGTGGTGTATAGCCGGGGCCCGCGTTACGATGAATGGGAAACGCTGAAGGAGCTCAACGGGCCCGTGCCGAAGCGGACGTGGTATTCGCCGCAAAAAGGCAAGGGCTTGATCGTGCGGATGCGTCTCAAGGGCGGGCGGCATATCGGATCGTTCGAACAGACGCGGGCGGGGGAGTGATGATGCGCTGCCGGACGGCCATCGGTCTTCTGTTGCTGTTGCCTTACGCGTTGTGCGGTTGCGACAGCAAGTCCGAATCGTCCGCATTACCTACGGTCTCGGTCACCAACACGTACCTGGAATCGGCCGTGCGGGAGCTGTGCGGCGATTCGGTGCGGGTGTTCGGCCTGGCGCCGCCGGGCATGTGTCCGGGGCACTTCGATCTGACGCCGGAGCAGTTTCGTCGCCTTCTGGGCAGCAAGCTTGTGCTGCGTTTTGACTTCCAACAAAACCTGGACAGCGCCGTCCAGCGGATTCGCGAACGCGTGGTCTCAATCCAAGGTCGGACCGGTCTGTGCATCCCGCAGACCTATCTGGAGACCTGCCAGGAGATGAGGCCTTTTGTCGAAGGGATGCTGGTGACGCCGGAAGTGCTTCAAGTACGCTTGGCGGCGCTGGAGGTCCGGCTGGAGCGGCTTTCCGAGACGGCGCGATCGCGCGTGCGGGACGCCGGGTTGGATCGCGCCAAGGTGCTCGTGTCGCATCACCAGAGCACCTTCGCCGAGTGGCTGGGGCTGGAGGTCGTGGGCACGTTTCGCAGCGCCGAGGTGATGACGCCCGGCGAGATAGAGGCGTGCCTTGCCGCCGCGCGACACGGCGAGGCGCATCTTGTGATCGCCAACCTGCAAGAGGGCACCGACCTGGCCCGGAACATGGCCCGGACGGTGGGGGCGCGGCTGGTCGTGTTCAGCAACTTTCCGGACACCCGTGCCGATGCCGAGCACGCCTTCGATCACCTGGTCCTGTCGAACGTGGATCACCTGTTGGACCCGCAGGACCCGTGAGCGACGGGCTGTCCATCCTGCTGTCGGATGTCGACGTCGGGCCCCGGCGTCATCCCTTCCTGCGCGTGGATCACTTGCAGGCGGCCGCCGGTGAATGCGTGGGGATCATCGGCCCGAACGGGGCCGGCAAGACCACGCTGTTGAAGTTGTGCTGCGGGTTGATTCGGCCGAATCGGGGCACCGTCCTCCTGGACGACCGGCCGGTGGGCGGGTGGCGCGGCTGGCGCGGGTGGCAGGGGCGACGCATCGGGTACATCCCCCAACAGACGGAGTATAACAGCCACTTGCCGTTCAGTCTGCGGGACGTCGTGGCGATGGGACGCAACGCCTTGAAGCCGGCCCTGCGCCCGCTGGATGGGGCGGACTTCGAGGCGGTGGACCACTGGATCGCCGAGATGGGCCTGCATGACCGCCGGCATCAAACGTTTCGATCCTTGTCGGGTGGCCAGCAGCAAAAGGCCCTGATCGCACGGGCGATGGTCGCCGCGCCGCGTCTGGTGGTCCTGGATGAACCCGCGGCCAATCTGGACACGCGGTCCCGATGGCAGTTGCGGGATATCATGGAGCGGCTCTTTCGGGACCGGGCCATGACGGTGTTGTTGGTGTCGCACGATGTGGAGTTCCTGCCCGGCGCGTGCGAGCGGCTGCTTCTCTTGCGGCGGGGTCGCATCGAGACCGACGGCCCACGGGATGAGGTCCTGGCCTCGCCGTCGGCCGCGGACGTGCTGGCGGAGATCTGAGCGGGGCGCATGATGGATGCCTATTTCATTCCCATTCTGATCGCGGGGGCCTTTGCGGGCCTGAGCATCGGGCTGCTGAGCGTGTTCATCGTCGGGATGCGCATGCCCTTCATCGGCAGTTGCATCTCCCACGCGGCCATGGTCGGGGCCGTGTATGCCTCCCTGTTCCAGGTCAACCCGACGCTCGGGGCCCTGGTTCTGTCGATCCTCGCCGCCGCCGGCGTGGCGTTCATCCACCCCCACCGCCGGCACTTTGACGCCAACACGGGCCAGGCGATTCTCCTGGCGTTCATGATGGGGCTGGTCTTCCTGGCCGTGGCCCTGGAAGAGGGCAGCCGCACCGAGATGCTGGGTCTGTTGTGGGGCAGCATCCTCTTTGCCGACTGGGGCACGGTGGTCGTGACGGGCGGTCTGGCGGTTCTGCTGGTGGCGTTCGTGATCGCCTTCGAGAAGGAACTGAAGGCCGTCCTGTTCAGCCGGTCGCTGGCGGCGGTCACCAGTGCGGCCACCGAGCCGGTCTACCTGGCGTTTCTGTGCTTTTGCGGGCTGATCCTGGCGGTGAATCTCAAGGCGGTGGGCGGCCTGTTGATCTTCAGTCTGCTGGTCTGTCCGGCGGCGGCCGCGTACCAGGTGTGTCGGGGCTACCGATCGGTCCTGCTGGCCGCCACGGGGTTCGGGGCGATGGCCACAACCCTCGGCTTCTTGGGATCGTACGTGTTCAACCTGCCGACCGGGGCGTGCACGGTGATCGTCGGCACGCTGATCTTCGGCGCGTGCAGTCTGGTCCGCCGCGCGCTGGCGATATCCGAGTAACCCTTCCAACGGAGGGGCGGCCCTTCATAGGCTGTCCCACGGACCGGTCAGGAGATGAAGTCCGTCAGCGACAGGCTGAACATCTTGGCCGAGACGGCCAGGGACATCTGGTAGAGGACCTCGTGTCGGGCCAGGTTCAGGGCGACCTGGGTGATGTCGGCGTCCTGACGGCGGGCGATCTCCTCATCGGCATTGACCTTGATATCCTCCAGACTCTTCTTGAGGTTGGTCAAGGTGTTGAGCCGGCCGCCGATGATGGGATAGGCCCGGACCAGTTTGGATTGGACGTCCTGCATGGCCTCGATGGTGGCGTCCATGTAGTCGCCCCAGACGCTTTCGGGCAGGCTGTTGACGTTCTTGAGCACGTCGCGGGTGGCGATGAGAATGTTGAAGATGTCGTAGGTGCCGGGCACGCGGACGTTCTCAGTGCCGGCCTGGGTGATGCCGGTGGCATCGACGTACAGCACCTCACCGGTGGCGGCGTTGACGACGGGGACGTTGGTCTCGGCGCCCGTGGCGGTGACGGTGGTGGTTCCGCCGTCGATGCTGAGCACCCAGGCGCCCGCCGAGCCGCTGACGCGGAGCGTGATATCCCCCCGAACGCTGGAGGTGCCGGTCCCGGCGGCGGCCCCGGTCGAGCCGTAAAACACCGGCGTGCCGACCTCATCGGCGCGGAAGAGCTCATCCCCCACGAGCACGCTGGAGACCTGCACGCCCGGGGCGACCAACACGTTGCGTTCCTCGTGGCTGCCGACGTAGGTGACGCGGGTGATGGCGCCGTTGCTGTCGCGTTCGACCCGGTAGGGATTGCTGTCGCTGGCGGCCCCGGCGAAGAGGCGATGGCCCAGGCGCTGCTTGTTGGCCAGGGACACGAGCTCCTCAAGGATGGCGTTGAGCTCCTCGGCCTTCTGGTTGCGAACCGACTGGTCGGAATAGATCGGCGTCAGCGCCGAGGTGAGGCTGGCCATGGCGCCGGCGATGCCCCGCTCGCCGCTCATCTGCTGGATGACGGAGGAACTGAAATCGAGGATGTTGATGACATCGTTGACGGTGGTGACGAAACGCTCCATGGAGCGGCTTTCGGTGCGCAAGTCGAGGATGCGGTTGGCCTGGTAGGGGTCGTCACTGGTGCGGTTGATCTCCTGGCCGCTGGCGGCCTGTTCCTGAAGCGCGGCCAGGGCGCTGCTGTGCTGGGCGATGGCCCAGGCGGCGCCGTTGTAGATGGCTTCCAGCGAGTAACTCATAGCCTGCGATTCCTTCCTGGGCGCCGCGCCGGTACGGGCGGCGCGCTTAGGTCATCAATCCCATGACCGTGTCCATGGACTTCGTAACGCTGTTGATGTACTTGGCCATGGCCTGGAACATGCGCTCGAAGATGAGCATCTGGGCGGCCTCGTTATTCATGTCAACGCCGCTGACCTCGGAGCGACGCTCGATCAGATTGCGCCAGATGCCCTGCGCGTTCTTCTGCTGGACCTTCTTGACGGCGATCTCGTTGCCGACGTCGGTGGCCAGGTCTCGGTAGTAGGCCTTGGGATCCATGCCGTTGAGGGCGGACAGGGCGGTGTCGCCGATCTGGGCGATGGCCAGGGCGTTGGCGCTGTCATCCTGCTGGACGGACCGGGAGATCGCGATACGACCGCCGTTTTGACGAATGGCCTCAGCGACGGCGATGCTGGTGGCGTCGATGCCGGAGAAGAAGGTGTTGATGCCGACGGCGGCGAGGAAGCCGGAGGTGTCGGAATTGGCCAGGGCCTGGATCTCGAATTGCTCGCCGTCGTTGAGGTAACCGGGGCTGGGGCCGTTGGCGCCGAAGGACAGGCTCAGTCCGCTGTCGAACGGCAGGATGCCGTCCACGTCGGTGCCGGCCTTGTAGCCCTGTCCGAGGTTGAGCTGGGCGACGGTCACGCCGTTGCCGTCCACGACCGTCAATTCCATACTGCCCTCGCCCAGGGCGAACGTGGCGCCCGGCGGCAGGGTGCTGACGGTGCAGGTGTAGGTCTGGTTGGTGGCGCCCGTGTAGGCGCCGGTAATGCGGATATTGGGCGGGGCCTGGTCGGCCCCGGCCCCGGCCCCGGCGAGCGGACCGCCGGGATAGCCCGAGGGGCTGGCCAGGGCGCCGGGGATGAAGTCGAAGGTATAGCCGGGGTTGGCCACGATCTGCAGGCGGCCGGAGTTGACGCCGGTGTTCAAATCGAGTCCCGGGATGGCGGCGATATCCGCGGCGACGCTGTTGAGGGTGCTGCCGGCGGTCGTGACGGTGACGGCGTGTCGGCTGACGTTGCCGGCCGCATCGGTGACGCGGATGAAGATCGTGCCGTCGGTCACGGGGGGGATCATCCGGGCGACGTCGGTCTGCGTCATGGTCCAGCCGGTCAGCCGGTCAAACGAGCCGGCCGTGCCGACGCCCTGGACGTGCAGACGGTTGACCTCCTGAATGAGGGTCAGGGCCAGTGTGTCGAGCTTGGTGCTGACTTCGCGGATGAGCTCGTTACGCAGCGAGACCAGCCCGCCGATGCGTCCGCCGCCGACCTCGGTGTTGTAAATCCCTTGCCCTTGGGCCGACACGCCCAGGTCCTGGTGGGACCCGTTGGTGACCAGCCCGACCTCCAGGGCGGTGGTGCGGCTGCCGAGCACGACGGTGACGTCGCCGACGACGACATCCACGACGTTGTCATCCTTCTCATAGGTCTGGATGCCGATCAGTCGGGACATTTGCGTGATAAGCTGATCGCGCTGGTCGAGCATATTGCTGACATCGTGGCCGCGAACGGTCAGGGAGCTGATCTTCTCGTTGAGCTCGGCGATCTGCCGGGCCAGGATGTTCACGTCGTTGATGGTGGACTGGGCCTCGGTGAGCGCGACGTCCTCCAGCTCACTGACCACGGCGCCGAGGTTTCGCATCAGGTTGCACAGCGACTCGGCGCCGCTGGAGACCAGGGCCTGCATGTTCACATCGTTGGGATTGGCGGCCAGCGTGTGCATGGCGTTGAAAAACTCGTCCATGGCGCTGCTCAACGCGCTGGTGCTCAGCTCGGCGAACCCGGCCTCCATCGTGGTCAGGGCCTCGAGCTCCTTTTCGAGCTGCTTGATAGCCGCCTCTTGAATGACGATTTCCTTGTCGAGCAGTTTATCCACGCTGCGGCGGACACCGTTCATCTCCACGCCCTGACCGATGTAGTGACCGCCGGTGTACACTTCGGTGCGGGGACGCAGTTCGGCGCGCTGGCGATGGTAGCCCTCCGTGGCGGCGTTGGCCAGGTTATTGCCCACGATGTCCAGGGCGCTTTGGGCGGCGTGCAGGCCGCTGATCCCGATTTCATATCCACCCATGGTTCCGCTCCACGTGGTTCACGGCGTCCGCGGTCACGCCCGCAGGCTGACCACCGGGGTTTCCACGGTCCAATCCGATTGGCCCCGCGCATCGTAGGTCGCCGCAGTCACGCCGCCCAGCAGACACCGCAGCAGGGCCTGATTGATGCGGGCGCAGTCGCGGAGCAGCAGCGTCGTCAGCCGATGCTCGCCGCGCAGGCGTCGCACGTCCCGTTGCAGGTCCTGCTGTCGGGCGCGGAGCGCGGCCCGCCTGGCCGGACTCACGAGCGCACACAGGCGGGACAGGTTGAACTCTTCCGGGGTGCAACCGGCCGCGGCCGCCAGCTCGACCTGCAGTCGGCGGCGCCGGTCCTCGTGTTGCTGAGCTGCCGGCTGTTGTGCGGCGATCTGCTCCAACAGATCGCGCAGGGCGTTCTCATCCCGTTTGATGATCGCGGCACGGAGCGCATCGAGCTGCCGCAGCGTGGCGTCGATCCGCTGCTGTTCGGCCTCGAGCAGGTCAAACAGGGGCTCTAGTCGTTGATCCCACAACGTCGATTCGGTATTCATAGGCGTTCATCCAATGTGTTTTCGGGGCGGCCGTTCGCATCGGCGTCCGGCGGGGCAGACGTGGGGGGCATCTGGTCGTAGATCGCCTTCCACAGGCCCAGCCCTCCCTGGTCGGCCATGGCCTGAGCCAGGAAGGACCACGCCATGCCCTGAATCTGTTCGGAGGACTCATCCTCCAGGTCCGATTCGGGAATGGTGTCGCGCATGGTCTGCAACAACTGGTGCAGAAACAACGACTCGAAATCGCGGGCCACCTGTTGGCGCTCGGCCTCGGCCGGATCGAGGGCCGCGCGATCGCCGGGTCCCCCGCCTGGCGTGGCGGGCAACGCCAAGTGCGGCGTCAGATCAAAGTGAATGCCGTCCACGTCCATCGTGGGTCACCTGCGTTCGATTCGGTTGGATTGCATTTTGTTCATCGCTTCCGGTTCCACGCGGTTTTTACATCATGCGGATGTCGGCCTGCAGGGCGCCGGCGACCTTGAGCGCGTTGAAGATGGCGATCAAATCGCGCGGGGTCGCGCCGATGGCGTTTAAGGCGTCGACCAGGTCGGCGACCGTGACTACCTGCGGCACGCGGATCAGATGCCCCTCCTGCTCCTGGACCGCCAGGCTCGTATCGTCCACCACGGCCGTCGTCGCGCCGGGGGTGAAGGGGCCGAAGGGCTGGGAGACAAACTGCTGTTCCTTGATCTTGACGACGAGATTGCCCTGGGCGACCGCGGTCTCGGAGATGGTCACGTGCCCGCCGACGACGATCGTGCCGGTCTTCTCGTTGATGACGACGACGGCGGGCAGATCCACCTCGACGTCGAGGCTGGTGATCTGCGCCAGAAAGGCGATCTCATTCTCGCGGCTGATCGTATGCGGCACACGGACGCGAAGCGTACCGGCGTTCTCCACAAAGACCGTGCCGGGGTAGACCTTTTCGATGGCCTGCCGGATGCGTTCGGCGGTGGTGGTGTCATGGTTGCGCAATTTCAGGGTCACGTAGCGCTGGCCCGCGATGGTCTCAAAGACCTCGGCGACCTCCGCCCGCTCGACGTAGGCCCCGTTGGGGACACGGCCGGACGTGGGGTGGTTCTTCGTGACGTTGCTGCCGGTGCGCCCCTCGGCGGTCCAGGAGGCGGTGCTTACGGCGGCGGCCTTGGTGACGGCGTAGACCTCGCCGTCGAGCCCCAGCAGCTCGGTGGGCATGAGCTGGCCGCCCTGAAGGCTTTTGGCGTCGCCCATCGTCGAGACGGTGATGTCGATCTCCGTGCCGGGCACCGCGTAGGCGGGCAGATCGGCGGTGACGTAGACCAGGGCGATGCTGCCGCTGGCCAGTGTGTTCGGCGTCAGGGACACCCCGTTCCAGCGTTTGAGCAGGCTGGAGAGCATCTGGGCGCTGGGCAGGGCGCTGTCGCCGGTGCCGTTGAGCCCGACGACCAGGCCGATGCCGTGCAAGGGGTTGCCACGTTCGCCCGCGATCGAGACCACGTCCTTGATGCGGGCGGCACGGACGGGGGCCGCCACGGCCACAAGGCCGGCCAGGATCGCGAGGAGGACACCTGTGCGTTTCATGGCTCTTGTACTCCGGCGGGTCATCATGGATCGCGTGCTCAGAAGGGCCAGATGAAATCGAAGATCTTGGCCAGCCAGCCCGGCTCGTTGTAGTCGCCGGTCACGCCGTCGCTGATGCTGACGAGCGTGAAGTTCGCGACGCGCTCGCTGCGAATCGTATTGTCGAAGGCGATATCGCTGGGCCGGACGATGCCGCTGAGCTGAATGACCTGGCGGTCGCCGCTGACCTCGCGGGCGCGGGTGCCCAGGACAAGCAGGTTGCCGTTGGGCTGGACGTCCTGTACCACCACCGTCATCCGGTCCTCGAAGGAACGCTCGTCCTTATAGTCGCTCTTGCCCTCAAGGCTCTTGCTGCCGGTCGCGGATATCTTCAGGCTCGGCAGGCTGGGGACGAGGTGCTCGACGGTGAAGTTGTCGCCGTCGAAGTCCAGGCTGTGGGTCGTGCTCTTGTCAAGCTTGCGGTCGACCTTGTTGTCAACCTTGTGATCTTCATTGATAATGATGGTCAGCACGTCGCCGACCTTCCAGGCCTTGTCGTCGGCGTAGAGGGGCTTGCTGTCCTTGTGGCGTTTGGCCCAGATGCTGCCGGCCGGGGCCGTCGCGGCCAGGATGCCGATGAGCAAGACCATCAGGGACACGGGTTTTGAATGACTCATAGGTCGATTCCTTCATGATAGGGTTCGACGGTTCCATTGGATCGGACACGGCCGGTGATGATGCGACCGCCTCGATCGGTGCCCATGCGGACCTTGATGAGTTCACCGAGCCGGCCTTCGCTCAGGGCCTGGCCGACCCAGGAGACCACCAGGACGGAGGTCTCGAGCCGGACGACGACCATCTGTCGCTGGCGGACAAGCACCGGCGGCTCCGGATCGGCGACGAGCGTATCAGGGATGGGCTGGCCGGCACGAATGGGCCGCCGGACGACCTGCCCGAAGGGGGCCTGCCATCCCGGCGAGGGCGGCTGATCGGCGTCGAGGCTGGTGATCTTCGTGTTCTCCATGGTCAGCACCGTGCCGGGCGCCAGATCGACGACGGCGACGGCCTGGGGGTGCTGATATCGCAGGGCGAAGGCGACGTCGCGATGCCCGACGACGCGGCCATCCTGCACGATGTCCACCCGCACGCGCTGCGTTCCGTGGATGGTGTAACGGCTCATGCGAGGCCGCAGCTCCACGTTGGCGGTCTCGCCCGGCAGAACCCACGGCTCGGGCGATTGGATGACCTTCACCGAATGAGGTCGCGCCGCCTGCATCTGGGCATCGAGAAAGGCGCGGGCCACCGCGATGAAGCGTTCCGGTCCGATGGTCGTCTCGTTGCGACGCACCACGACCTGCTCGGCGCCGCTGAACGTCACGGCGCCGCCGTCGATGCCGCAGGAGGCCAACCGACTGAGCAAGGCGTGGCGATCCAGGACGATCTGCTGGCCGGCGACGGAGAACACCCCAAGGCTTACGGCCTGGGCCTTTTGCCGCAGAGCCGGATCGCCCTGGCAGACGGCGACCTGATCGAAAGTGATTTGCTCGCCCTGGATGACGACCTCGCGCGGCAGATAGATGCGCAGCGTCTGGTCGGCGGCCGGCGCGTGTCCGGCGACCATCAGCAGCCAGGCTACTATCAACACGTGTCTTGTCATGGCAGGCCTCCGGTCCTCTACCGCACGAGCGTGTTCAGTTGCTGGAGCATGTTGTCGCCGACGCGGATGCACCGCGAGTTGATCTCGTAGCCGCGCTGGGCCTGGATCAGGTTCACCAGCTCGCTGACCATCTGGACGTTGGATTTCTCAAGGTACTTGGAGAGGATGCTTCCATAGCCCTCCTCGCCGGGGGTGCCAGATCGAGCGTCGCCGCTGGCCTCGGTCTCGCGGTAGAGGTTCTGGCCCTCGGCGCTGAGGCCGGCGGGATTCTGAAAGCGGTACAGCTCCAGCGTGCCGACCACCTGGTTGCCGCTGGGGGTCTCGACGTTGACGGTGCCGTCCCGGGCGATATCGACCGAGATGGCCTCCTGCGGGATGGTGATACCGGGACTGATAATGTAGCCCGAGGCGGTGACGAGCCGGCCGTCGGCGTCCATCTGAAGCGCGCCGTCGCGGGTGTAGCGTTCCTCGCCGTTGGGCAGCGTGACCTGCAGGAAGCCGTCGCCCTGGATGGCGATATCGAGCGCGTTGCCGGTGTTCTGGAACTCACCGACGGTGAAGATGCGGTTGGTGCCGGCCAGTTGCACGCCGCTGCCGACCTCCAGGCCGCTGGGCGCGGTGATGCCGCTGGCGATTTCGCGACCGGCCTCGCGGATCTTCATGTAGAGCAGGTCCTGGAAGTTCGCGGTGGAGCGCTTGAACCCGGCCGTGTTGATGTTGGCCAGGTTGTTGGCGATGATGTCCACCTGGGTCTGCTGGGCGTCCATGCCCGTGGCGGCGGTTGAAAAGGCTCGTAACATCCGTGTTCTCCTCTTGTCCAGGGCTGCTCCCGCCGTTGCGGGGAGCGCCCGTTCAAATCACCAGGAACGAATCGTCTTTGGATTTCGCGTCGTTATCCTTGTCGCGGGCGGTCGGATTCGTGCCGATGCGGCGGTCGTCCTCTTGGGCGCCGTCCTCGCTCGACCAGTACGTGTAGATGTTGTCGTTCCGGACGCCGCAGTCGCTGGCTTTCTCAAAGGAGACGTGGCTGTCGCCGAAAAGGACATTCTGCCCTTCGCGTTCATGGGCGAATGCATTGGCCCGCTGTATCTCCCACTTTTCCCATGGGGTGCCTTGGTCCCAGTACCGGGGCAGAAACGAGACCTTGCCCTTCCAGTCATCCACCGTGATCGACGCCGGCGGTGGCACGAAGTCACCCTCCTTCATCCAGGGGTTCATTTCCGCTGCTACCGCAAAACTTGCCGGTCTTGACCGATCGGCGGGATACTGGCCATACGGCAGATGCATGGCGTAGCTGACGTGCTTGTACGGATCGGGGCCAAAATCCCACAGCTCCACGAGATCAGGGCCTTTTGTCTTTGTAGGAGAGTAGTCAAAGGCTCTTCGCTGTCCGTCCTGCGGGCAGACGAAGGCCTTGGGGCTTACATCCGCATATCGCACGAGCAGGTACCAACTGGCCGTCACGGTGCGACCGACGTCGGACTGTGCCCCGCCCGGCGAGAAGTCCGGCGTCGTCAGGTCATAGGAAAAGCCCAACTGCTTGGCCCACGGCCCGGTCCCCGGTAACTGCGGAAAGCGGTCGGCGTAATCATTAGCGTAAATGGCCATCGCCGTACCCAGGCCCGTGAGGTTCGTCCTGCATATCGCGCCTGCGGCGGGTCTTCGCGCCTCTTTCTCGCGCAGCATGACGACACCGAGGGCACCGAAAAGCAGCGCCACGGTGATGATCACCGTCACGGTTTCCACTCGTGTCAGGCCATGTCGTCGATTCATCATTTAACCCACAGATCAACCGGTCGCGATACCCATGATCGTCCGCGTGAGTTCGCGGCTGCGGTTCATCAGGTTCATATTGGTTTCATACAGTCGTGACACACCGATCAGGCCCACCAGCTCCTCCATGAGCTTGACGTTGGACCCTTCCTGGTAGCCCTGGCGGACCTGAACATCGCGCGCCTCGACGGGCAAGATCCCCTCCGGCGCCTTGTAGGCCCCGAAACCCACGGGCCGCAGTTGGCCCTCCTCCTCGCCGAAGTCCACGATCCGCAGCCGGCCGAACGGCACCCCATTGGCGGAGATCGCGCCCTCGGATGAGATCTGCAACGCCTGTAAGTCGGTATCCGGCGGGATGATGATCAGCCCATCGGCGCCGGCGACCTGCCGCCCGCGCGAATCGGTCAGATGACCCAAGCCGTCGACCTGGAAGGAGCCGCTTCGCGTGTAAAGCGGGCCTTCGGGGGTCTCCACGACGAAGAAGCCCCTGCCCTGCAGGGCGACATCCAGCGACCGATCCGTGGCCACGAGCGTCCCCTGCGAAAAATCGGTCGCTCGCTGGGTGAGAATCTGGGCCAGGGGCGGATCGGAGGCCGGGGCGTCGCCCAGCTTTTCAATCAGGTGACGGCTGAACGTGTTGACCTGCCGCTTGTATCCGGCGGTGCTGACGTTGGCCAGGTTGTTGGCGATCGACTGGTATTCTTCCATCAGCGATCGGATGCTCGATCCCAGAGGATGCGGCGCGCTACTCATGGGCCTGCCCTCCCGCGAGGATCAGATCGTCGGTGGCGGCTTCGATGTCGCCGCCCTGTTGCACGGCGATGCGATTAGTCACGCGGATCAGCTCATTGACGCCGGCGTCGCTCAGTCCGATCAGTTCCACGCCGATCGAGCTGCTGACGGCGGTGTCGCGGGACCCGCGGACCTCGGTCAGGTCCTGGACGATCCGTCCGTCGTCGAGCTGGAAGACCACCAGCAACCGCTCGCCGGGCCGTACGTCCAGGTCGCACTGGAGACGCAGGCCGGGGCCGGAGATCTCCGTCACCGTCGCCTGCTGGAAGGGGATGGCCAGGCCTTTTCGATGCGCCTTGGCCTCGATCATGGGAAAACGCGCGACCAGGGCCGGTCGGCGGACCACGGCCCGCACAAAACGGCGCCGGTTGATGAAAATGACGTTGTCGGAATGGCTCAGCTCAAGGCCCTCCGGGCTGCACGCCAGGGTCAGGGCATCGAAGCCCCACGTCGCCGAGCCGAACCGATACCGCACGTTCCAGGCTTGGCCGGGCGGGCTGGCCACGGGGATCGCCGTGCGGACGACGAGCTCGAAGTCGTCATTCCGCGTCACGACCCCTTCGATCACCGTGTTCTCGTCGGTCCCGACGGGGTGAAGCGTGACCAGCTTGCCCTCGGGGATGGCTCGGCTGCTGATGCCTTTGTCGTGTCGGCTCCGCTTGATACCGTACGCCTGATCGGTGGCACGAAAGCCCAGCTTCTCCGTGATGGACTGGATGGCGGCGTTGAGCCGCTTGCGATCGACGATGCTGTCGCCGCGGGCGAAACGCTCCTGCATGAGTTGCGCAGCGCCCTTGTGGAACGCGGGCATCAGGCTGAAAACGGACATTTTCCGCTGGAGACCCGATCGTTCGACGATACCCGTGAGAATCTCGTGCTCGGCGGCCGTCAAGCCGCGGCGCAGGCACTCCTCGTCGAACTGCTGCTGGTCGGTCTGGCTTTCCCGCTGGCGCCGCATCCGCCGCACCGCCATCAGCACGACCGTGAGGATGAAAATGACCGACAGACCGGTCAGGATGAACCAGCGGTCGCGCATGAAATCCCACGCCGACGGCGGGTGGAAGCGGCGCATGGCCTGGTAGCGCTCGGTCGGGCTCAGGACCGCGACCACGCCATAGCCGATGGGGTTCAACAGGATGTCCGCCCAGGCCCCCACGCCCGATTCCTTACCGGATGAGATTGGTCAGCTCGCGCAGGACGTCGTTGGCCACGCGGATGGTGCGCGCGTTGGCCTGGTATCCGTTCTGCGCCTGCATCATGTTCACGAACTCGGTGGCGACGTCCACGTTGGACTTCTCCAGGCTCTTGCCGGTGATGGTCCCCGCCCCGCCGGTAGCGGCCATCGTGGCGATGGCCGAGCCGCTGTTGGCCGACGACAGGAAGTAGCCGTCCCCCACCGCCTCCAGGCCGCCGGGGTTCTGGAAGGTGGCCAGTTGGAGGGCGGCGACGTTGCGCTTGACGCCGTTGGTGAAGGTGCCGACGACCATGCCGCTGTTGTCAATGGAGATGCTGGACAGTCCGCCGGCCTGGTAGCCGTCCTGGCTCAGGGCGTTGGCGCTGGACTGTTCGCTGTAGAACTGGGTCAGGCCGGTGAACTCCCCCTCCGTCCCCAGGTCGAAGGCAACCAACTGCGTGGTGCCGGGGTTCGACGCGAACTGGACGCCGATGGACAGGCTCTCGCTGGTGTCGGCCAGACCGGCGTAGGAGCCGTCGGTATTGAACTGGATGCCGGAGATACGCCGGTTGAACGTGGAGGCGTTCAGGTCGTACCCGCTCCAGGTGGGGCTGGTCTCCCCGCCGATGCTGGGAACCACCAGGTCCCACGTGTTGGTCGTGTCGGTCTTGACGAGGTAGCCGTTGAGCACATGGGGCTCGCCCATTGAGTCGTACACGGTGATATTAAAGGATTTGCTGTCGTTGCCGCCGGGCGTGGTCAGGTTGAAAAAGCTCGGCAGGGTCAGCGATTCGGATTCGTCGGCGGTGTAGCTCATGCCGGTGATCATGGCCTGGTTGTACCCGGCGGAGTCGGCGGTGAGCACGATCTGCCCGTCCGAGTTGAGGGCGGCCGTCGCGTCGGAGAACTTGCCGCTGACCCAATCCAGCAGGTCCTGGACCGTGCTGGCGCTGGTGACGGTATAGTCGCCGGCGGGCAGCGCGGTGGCGCCGTCGGACAGCACGCCCGTGATGGAGATCGTACCGTGCGGGCTGGTGGCCCCGTTGAGGGTGAACTGATCCAGATCGACGAGGTTGGTGGTGGTCGCCGCGATGCCGGCGCCGCTGCCCGTAGTGAACGCCAGGTTGGCCGTGAGCTTGTGGATGGTGGCGTCGCCGGCGGAGGCGCTGGAGCGCAGGTTGCCGTTCATGGTGACCGTCGTCGTGGCGTTGGCCGGCATGGAGGCGTCCCACGGGATGTGGATGCTCGTGTCGCCGGGGGTCTGAAAGCCCTCGACCTCACCGTAGTTTCCGATGCGCTGCACCTTGTAACCGGTGGCCGGATCGACGAGCGTGTTGTCCGAATCCACGGCGAACGAGCCAATGCGGCTATAGACGTTCTGGCTGCCGTCATTAAGGACGAAATAGCCCTCCCCGTCAATGGCCACGTCGAGGTCCTGACCGGTGGACATGATATTCCCCTGGCTCATGTCTCGGTTGATGCTGGCGATGCCCACGCCGCTGCCCATCTGTTGGGGGTTGGTGCCGCCCAACGACCCGGCCGGCCCGCTGGCCTTGCGGATCGTCTGGCTGAGCAACTCGGAGAAGGTCACATTGCTGGCCTTGTACCCAATCGTATTGACGTTCGCCAGGTTGTTACCGGCCACGTCCAACATGGCCTGATGGGCCTTGAGCCCCGATACCCCTGATGCCAACGCTCCCATCTTTGTCTCCTTCTGTTCGGACCACGATCCTACTTGGCAATACTGGTAATCGCGTCGAGCTGCACGGGGAACGACCGCCGCTCGGTCTGCCCCTGGTTGTCCACCACCTCGGCCTCCACGTCGAGCACGGGTCGGCCCGAGACAAAGTGAATGGACTCGACCGTCCCGGTGAGAAGTCGGCCGTTCTCGTCGGCCTTGAAGGTCACCTCCTGATCCAGCAGGGAGCGCGCGTAGTCGAGCTCGGCCACCAGCATGGCGCCTTTGAAACTGCCGTCCATCTGCTCGATCATCGCGTTGATCGTCTCCAGATTGGCGTTCATCTTCTCCGTCTCTTCGAGCTGGGAGAACTGCGCCAGTTGCGCGGCCATCTGCTGATGGTCCATGGGTTCCAGCGGGTTCTGATTCCGCAACTCCTCCACCAACAGCATCATGAAGTCGAGCCGCTGTTCGCCGGCTGAGCCGATACCTTGCATGGGCTTGGCGTCCTCAACGTTCGGTGACCGTTTGTCATAGCGAATCCGTCTTGGGGTTTTAGGCTTGCAATCGCCGTGCCATGCCGCGAGGTTTCACCGCGACGACGACCCTAACCTGTTTGAGAAAAAGGCGTTAGCGGTTCCGCGGAAGCGGGCCCTTGAGTCAGAACCATGTCGCAGCGTTTGCGCGGGGCGGATAAAAAGTTCCCATTCGCCGCACAGTTTTCCTTCCCCGTCCATCCCCGCGAGCCGGGCGCGACCGCGCGCCCCGCACGGGTCTGGAGCGTAACGGGGCTGTTGCATTCGCGAGCCGTCTGAAGGGCGACGCCTTTTATGGGACGGTCCCATAAAAAATTTAAGGTTCTTCCCCTATCGAGCCGAACAGTCCTCTATAAATCAGTCGGTCGAACAGCATGGGTCTTTCATCATTGCGCGAGATAAGTGAATATGGCGTTGGACAAGATTCTGGTCGTTGGCAAAGACTCGCAGACACACCAATGGATCAGACCATACACCAGAGAATTGTTCGCGGCCGACGAGCCCGATGACGTGTGGGGCATGCTGGAGCGTATCGCCCCCCACGCCATTCTGATTGATCCCCTTGTGCCCCGATCCGCCGTTCAGGAGTTTCTCTGCCAGGCGGAGCAAAACGAGCAGACCCCCCCGGTGGTCGTGGTCGACGCCGATGAACCGTCGGCCCAGACCGATCGGTTCCACCGCCTGGGCGCGTTCGACGTGATTAAAGGATACCGGGATCGCCATCGCATCGGGCAGGTCATCGACCGTATCGCGCAGCGGTGGGCGGCCTCATCGACGGATGCGCACTTCTTTTCCAGCGAGTGTCCGTCGTCGGTGTCGATCGTCGGCCGCAGCCCGGCGACCGACAAGGCGTTGAAGATGATCCGCATGGTGGCCCGCAGCACGTGCAACCCCGTGTTGATCGTGGGTGAAACGGGCACGGGCAAGGAGCTGGCGGCCAAGGCGGTGCACATCCTGCGACACGGGTCCAACAGCGCGTTCGTGGCGCTGAACTGTGCGGCCTTGACGGCGACACTGCTGGAAAGCGAGCTCTTCGGACACGTCAAGGGAGCGTTCACCGGCGCGGACCGCGACAAGGTGGGCCTGTTGGAACGGGCCGGGGCGGGGAGCATTTTCCTCGACGAGATCAGTGAAATGCCCGTCGAGCTTCAGGCCAAACTCCTGCGCGTGGTGCAGGAAAAGACGTTCCGCCGGGTGGGGGGCACGGAGGACCTGCAGTGCCGCGCGACGATCATCGCCTCAAGTAACCAGAACCTGGATGAGGCGGTCCGTGAGAAACGCTTCCGGCGGGATCTGTACTACCGCCTTTCGATCTGCCCGATCGTGCTGACGCCGCTTCGCAACCGACAGCGGCGGGACGACATCCTGCTCTTGGCCGAGTACTTTCTGAGGCATTCGACGATTTGTCCCGAAAAGACCGGGCGGATCGAGGGGCTCACGAGTCTGGCCCAGAGGTGCCTGCTGGAGCACTCCTGGCCCGGCAACGTCCGCGAGCTGAAGAACGTAATCGAGCGGGCCATCCTGCTGGAGTCCGGCTCGAAGATCGGCACGGACAGCCTGATCCTGCATCCCGAGCGCGAAGCGGATGCGCCCGGCGAGACGGCGCCCACGGGTTTGAAGGATTTCAGCCTTGAACGGGCCGAAAAGGAGCTGGTCAAGCGGGCCTTGCAGGAGGCCGGCTGGCAGAAGACCCGCGCTGCGGCGCTGTTGGGGATTACCCGGGCGACCCTCTACGCCAAGGTCAAGCAGTACGGGATCATCCAGCCCGACAAGCAGCCCGCCGCCGTTTCATAGCAACCGCGCCTCGTTGTCCATCCCTTTCGCCAGCTCCGGCGTCGCCGTGCTCCAAGCCGAATCCATGACGGCCAGACAGATTGCGGTCTGCCCGTGACCAAGCCTCCATCGCGTCCAGGTGTATCAAAACCAAACAGGACGGACGGCCAGCGGGCGCAGCCGGCCCGGAATCTGAGCAGGGACATGCACGGGCAGCCGGCAAACCGCGTCGCGGGCGTTGTGGCACGGTTGTTGCACACAGGAGGGGGTGTCATGGTGCGCCGGCGCCGTCTTCCGGCCCGCCGATGAACGCGACTGAGACGAACTCTGGACCGCCACATGGGCATGGATGCGGAAACAAGGGAGCTGTTCGAGCAGGCCACGCACGCGCCGCGCGAATCGGACGTGTTTGCGGGCAAGCTGCCTTCGGATGTATCGATCCCGGACGTATTTGGCGGCGACGAGACCCTGCATCGGCGGATCGAAAGGGCCCAGGGACCCCGGCTTCTGAGCCGGGCCGGAGCCGTGGCCGGGGCGGCGGGGCGTTTCTGGACGCCGGCGCATAGTGTCATCCTCGCCAATATCCTGGTAATCGGGGCCGTGCTGACCACGCTGTGGTTCCGCGGCCCAGGCGCACGGCCCACAGCCGGCCCGGAACAGAGCACCGGATCGACGGGGCTGCCCCAGGTACAACTGAGTCGAACCACCGCCGCGGTCCTGGATGAGTCGATCTCATGGGACGTGGCCCAGGGATTTCTCCAGGCCGGCGACGTGACCAAGGCGTACTACGTGTTCGAGAAGCTCCATCGCAACCTGACCGCCGCTATGGACACCGATGAGTACCTCAAAGACCTGCTGGCCTTGCAGATGGCCGTTTGCCTTTCGCAGATGGAGCAGCCGGGTCCGGCGGGCGTGTTGTTCAGCCAAGCCCTTCAGAGCCGCTCTCCGGCGGTTCGGGCACTGGCCAATTATCAGCGGATGTTCATGGAAATGCGGGCGCGGCACTTCGACAAGGCCCGTATGAGGGCGTACAAGACGCTGGCGCTGCTGCCCACGATCCAGGAGGCCTTCAGTGCGAACATAGAGGCCGACTGTCACTTCATCGCCGTCGAGGCTCTGACCAAGCAGGTGTTGCTGCTGAGCAACCACGAGGTGATGCTGCCGGGGCGGCTCTGGAGCGACAGCCTGCGGCCGGAATCGCTGCCGGCCATGACGCAGGAGGAGTTGCAGGCGTTTCTGGGGCGGTATACCGAGGCCCTGGCGACTGCGGCGCTGGTACCCCGAATCGTGCGAAATCCGTCGGTCAGCGTGGGATCGCAGTGGTCGGCCGCGGCCCTGGATGCTCCGTTGGAGGAGTTCCTGGCTCGGTGGGCGAGCCAGGCCGAGCAAAACATAGCCTGGTCGGCGGACCTGAAGGAGATGAGAACGCGTCCCGTGACGCTGTATCTACCGGCGGCCGCCCAGCAGACCGTTCCCGAGATCGCCGCCGGCAGCGCGGGCCTGATCGTCGAGTTTGATACGCAGGGGCTCCTGATCCACAATCCGGACCTTTACCAGGACCTGGGCGAGCACAAGAAGCGTCTCTGCCGCGAGGCGATTTCGGTCTGGCGGCGGTTCTTGCTGCGCTATCGGGGAGACCATCGCACGCCCAACGCACACTACGCGATGGGTCTCCTCCAGGAGAACATCGACCAACCCGCCGCGGCCCTGGCGGAATACAAGCTCGTCTACGGCCAATTCGCGCACAGCAGCCTGGCCCCGTACGCGTTGCTCAATTCCAGCCGGATCAAGGCGCAGTTGCGGGACTATCGGGGCGCCCAATCGGACCTGACCGAACTGCTGGTGCAGTATCCGGATTGTGAGGTGGTGGATGAGGCCTCGCTGTTCCTGGCCGAGGCCACGCTCAACGCGGGGCTGTACGACGAGGCGGTCGGGATGTTCCGCCGGGTGTACAACCTGAACGTGCGGCCGGATTCCCGCTGCCGTGCGGCCTACGGCGCGGGACATTGCGCCTTTGAGCTGGGGGATTACGAATCGGCCCGGTCGTGGCTGATTCAGGCGATTCAGTTGACGCAGGACCCGACCGACCGGCGGCTGGGCCCGGCGTACCTGATGCTGGGCAGGGCCCTGATGCAGTTGAACGACTACGGCCAGGCGGCGACGGCGTTCAACCAGGCGATGGGTCTGAGTCTGGGCGCCGAAGACTTCGCCGAGGTAACCCTGGAGCTGGTCGAGGTGGAATGCCGTCAGGGGAACTATGTGACCGCCTACGACATGCTCCAGCGAATCCCCGTGGAGCGATTGCCCCAGTACTACGCCAGTCGCGTCCTGGTGGCCAAGGCGCGGCTCTTGCGTGAGATCGGGCTGGTGGATACGGCGATCACGCTGCTGCGGCGGAAGATCGAGTTCTTCGCCGACGCCGAGACCCGTGCCCGGATGACCCTGGAGCTGGCGCGGTGCCAGGTGGCCCGCGGAGATTTGCGTATCGCCCGTGAGGATCTGGTGGAGGTGCTCGGCCGTCTCCGCGAAGGCCCGCTGTTCGATAAGGGGCAGTTGCTGCTGGCCGAGATCTGTGTGGGACTGGAGGACTACGCGCAGACCGAGCGTATCTGCCGGGGATTGTTGAGCCGAACGGAGAGCGCCCCGGCCGAGCGACAGCGGGCGCTGGTGCTGCTGGGGCAGGCCTATGAGGGGCTGGCCCGTCCGCGGGATGCAGCGCGGGCGTATGCGGGTCTGGTGGACACGTCCGGAGGGACCCAGCCATGAACGCGCGCGTCTCCCTCTTGGCCGGATTGATGTGTTCCGCGGGCGTGGCCGTCGCCGCCGACCCGGTGCCCCTCGCGGATCCGAACCAGCCGGCACTGAGCGCGCCGGTGGCAGGATCGCTGCGGCGAGAAGTGTTCCACCAGCAGGTGGCGGCGCTGGCGGTCGATCCCAACCAATCGGCCACCAAAAGCGCTGAAGAGCTGGCGGCATGGCTTAAAAGGCTCAACGCCTTGGCCCTTCCACCCTCTAAACAGGCGCTTGGCGGGTCCACTTCGAAGACCGCGCCCACGTCTGCGGCGCCCGTCGCGTCCAAGTCGACGGTTTCAACGCCCCCACCGCCCGCGGAGCCCAATGCCCCGGCGGTCGATCCGCTGGTCACGATGGCCCAAGAGGCCCCCGAACGCGTCGCCTATCCGCTCAAGGCCGCCGACGCCCTGTTCTCGGCGGGGCGGCTGGACGCGGCGCTGTTGTTTTACCGGGTGGCCCTGGGCCGGACCAAGCCGGACGCCGCCGACAAGGACCGCCCCTGGATCCTGTTACAGATGGCCAATTGCCTGCGTCACCGCGACGGAGACAAGGCCGAGACACTGTACCAGCAACTCCGCACGGAATACCCGAATCATCCATTCACCGAGCTGGCCCAAGCCCAGCAGCAGGTGCTGGCCCTGGCGCGGCAGGAGATGTCGTGGACGATACTGCAGAGATACGGTCATGACCCCAACGACTTCTGATGCCGTTTTTCACGAGGTACTCGTGGTCGAACGGGACGCCCAGACGACCCGCGTGCTGCTGGAGGCGTTCGCTCGGCGCGGCATCCGCGGCACCGTCGCGGCACAGGCGGCCAAGGCGACAGACTATCTCGATGCCCGCCGTTTCGACGCGGTGTTCGTGAACCTTCAGACGGCCTCGACGAACGGCTCGCCGGACCTGCGGCTGATCCGCAGAATCCGCGCAGATCAGCCGGAGACCCCGATCCTGGTGACCAGCGACGTGGATCGGGGCGATTGGGCCATCGAAACGGTCCGGGCCGGAGCCACGGAGTTTTACGCCAAACCGCTGAGCGCAGAGACGGTCGAGCAGATTCTCGCCGCGCTGTTGCCCTGCCACACGGTCAAGACGCTGGCGACGTTGCCCGCGGCCCGCGGCGAGGTGCGAAAGATCATCGGATCGAGTCGCGAGCTGTTCGAAACGGTCCAACGGGCCGCCGTCGTCGCGCCGACGTCGGCGCCGATCCTGATCCACGGCGAAAGCGGCACGGGCAAGGAGTTGATCGCGCGGTTGGTCCATGGCCGCAGCCGACGGGCCGACGGGCCGTTCGTGAAGGTCAACTGCGCCGCCCTCACCGAGTCACTGTTGGAAAGCGAGCTGTTCGGCCACGAAAAGGGCGCGTTCACGGGAGCATGCCGCCAATTCCGCGGGCGCTTCGAGCAGGCCCACGGGGGAACGCTGCTGCTCGATGAGATCACCGAGACGCCCCCATCCTTCCAGGCGAAACTGCTGCGCGTCCTGGAGGAGATGAACTTCCAACGCGTGGGGGGCGCCGAGGAGATCGACGTGAACGTGCGTATCATCAGCACGACCAACACGGACATCCTGCGTGAGGTCCAGGAGGGGCGGTTCCGGGCGGACCTGTATTATCGACTGGCGGCGATCCGGCTGGAGGTGCCGCCGTTGCGCCGGCGACCGCAGGACGTACCGACGCTGATCTGGCACTTTGTCAACGAGTTCACCAAGGAAACCCGACGTCCGATAACCGCCGTGGACGCCGACTCGCTGGAGATCCTCCGCCGCTATGCGTGGCCGGGCAACGTACGGCAATTGCGCAACACGGTGTGGACGGCGATGATTTTCGGCTCCGGGCAGGTCTTGTCCCTGGCCGATGCCCCCTGGCTCCTACAGGAATTGCAGCCGCCAACCAATTCGCCGGCGGCGGATCTGGCGGGCGTGCCCCTGCGGGAGCTGGAACGTGAGGCGATCCTGGCGACGCTGGACGCCCACCAGGGAAACCAAAGCCAAGCCGCTAAAGTCCTGGGCATCAGTGGGCGAACCTTGAGGGAGAAGATCAAGCGCTACAGGCAACAGACCACGCAACCTCGCCGTGTCACGGTGAATTCCTGACCGATGGAGCACAACGATGGCGGTAAATGAGACACAAGAGACGCCGAAGGAGGCAACCGAAAGTCGCACGGAGCAGGCCACGAGCCGCAGGCCCCTGTCCGGCGGGATGTTCCTGTGGGCGATCGTGGGGTCGATGCTCGTCGCCGGATCGATCGGCGGGTTCGCCCTGGCCCAGTTGCTGGCGGGCAGTGACCCGACGCCGACGACGAACACCGAGCCCGCGCCGGCGGTGCCGATCAAGAGCTTCGACGACCTGTTGGCCACGAGTCCGGCCGACACCGCGGCCTGGCCGTTTGACATCAAGGACGCGATCATCGCCAACCTCGACGAGCCGGGCGTGACGCGCTACCTGCGGGTAAGCATCACCCTGCTGCTGAGCCCCGATGTCGACCCGGAGAAGGGACAGGCCTACCTGGAAAAGAAAGAGCTGCTCCTGCGGGACAGCCTGCACGCCTACTTCGCGGACCTGAGCCTGGAGGACGTGCGGGGCCGTCGCAATGTCGAACGAATCAAGCGGCAGGTGCAGAACCTGTTCAATGAGCTGCTCTTTCCGGAGAGCAAGCCGTACGTGCGCGAGGTGTATTTCCGGGAATTCGCCGTGCAATGATCCGCAGCATGGAAGAAAAGACGTTGAGCCGTCGCCGGTTGCGGCGTTTGATGGCGCTGGCGGCCAAGTATCGCGGTGAACCGCAGGAGCCCCCCGCGGCCGAGGAGTTCGACTGGTTCAAGCCGCATCACTTCCGGCCGGAGGACCTGGCCCGTTACGACCTGCTGGCCCGGCGGATCGAAAGGCATCTGGCCCTGGTCTGCGAGTCCCTGTTTCAGGCCTCCTATGAGATCTCCGCCGGCGCCTGCGATCAGCATTATGCCGACCGCCTGGCGGCACGCGTGCGGGCCGAACAGCGGAATCACTATTTCCTGCCGCTTGACGTCAATCGAGTCGAGCGGACCGGATTCGTGTCGCTGGCGCCGTCCACCGCCATCGCCCTGGTCGGGTTGATGCTGCGAGACCCGGAATTCGCCGCCGGCGAGCCGCGGGAGCTGACCACCCTCGAGGATTCGATTCTCATGGACGCCGTGGCCGCCATGACCGACGCCGTCGGCCGGGCGATGCACGAGAGCGGCGGTCCGACGATTCAGAAGGCCTCGCGGTTCGTCCAGGGCGACTGGCCCATGGCGCTCACCGGGCTGGAAGACCTGTTCAGCATCCAGGTCACGATCGTTGCCGAGACGGACACCCTGGAACTCACGTTCACGATGCTCTGTGAAGCGGTCGAGCCGGCCTTGGGCGTCCGGTCGACCCGCGAGGCGGCCGTCCCGCCCGAGGAGCTTCGCCAGCGGGTCCTGAAGAACCTGGACACCACGCCGATTCGCATCGAGGCCCAGCTCGCCGAGGCGGCGATCAGCCTCCACGACGCCATGAGTCTGCGAGCCGGCGACGTGTTGGTCCTGAACAGGAAGATCACGGAGCCTCTGGACATGATGCTGAACGGCCGCAAGTGCTTCCGGGCGTTTCCCGCCCGCACCACGGCGCGGCTGGCCCTGGTGATCGCCGAACCCGACGAGGCCTGGCCACGGATGGAACCCCCAGACGCAAAGGAATGACCAATCATGGCTGATACGGAACAAGCTGTTGTGGAGCAAGCGGCGGATGCCCCCGCCGGCGAAGTGCAGAACGTCGAGCTGGAGCAGGTCGCCGAGGGCATGGTGCCCGCCACCGAGGAAAACCTCGACATCCTGCTCGACATCCACATGCCCATTACGGTGAACATGGGACGGACCGTGGTGCCGTTTCGGCAGCTTCTGCAGATGGGCCCCGGCTCGGTGCTGCAACTGGACAAGGCGGTCGGACAGCCCGCCGAGATCTACGTGCAGGACATCCGTTTCGCCACCGGCGACATCGTCGTGGTGGACGGCTGCTACGCGGTGCGGATCAAGGATATCCTCAGCCGCGAGGAGATCGAGGCCCAGGCCGAGGAAGCCCAAGGATAAGGACAAGCTGAGGATTTGAGCCTCCGTTCTCACGGATGAGACATGGCCGATAACGACACCACACCCCTGGTCGACACCGTCACGCATCGGCTCGCGAGCCACAGCAACATCGTCTTCGCGGCCGGTCTGGTGGCGATTCTGGCCACCCTGCTGATTCCCCTGCCCACGTTCCTGCTGGATCTGGGGTTGTCGTGCAGCATCTCGCTGGCGCTGGCGATCCTGATCATCGTGCTGGGTACGAACCAACCGATTGACCTGTCCACCTTTCCCTCGCTGCTGCTGATCACCACGTTGTTTCGGCTGGCGCTGAACGTGGCCTCGACGCGTCTGATCCTGCTGCGGGGCAACGCCGGGACGATCATCGACACGTTCGGCAACTTCGTGGCCGGCGGCAGTCTGATTGTGGGCCTGGTGATGTTCCTCATCCTGGTGGTCATTCAATTCATCGTCATCACCAAGGGCGCCGGCCGTATCAGCGAGGTCGCCGCCCGGTTCGTGCTCGACGCCATGCCCGGCAAGCAGATGGCCATCGACGCCGACCTGAACGCCGGCAATATCACCGACGCCGAGGCCCGCCAGCGCCGCCAGGAGATCGTCAAGGAAAGCGAGTTCTACGGGGCGATGGACGGGGCCAGCAAGTTCATCGCCGGCGACGCCAAGGCCGGCCTGATCATCACCGCCGTCAACCTCGTGGGCGGTATTCTGCTGGGCTACACCCGGGGGATGAACCTGGCCGAGGCGGCCCGCCGTTACTCGATCCTGTCCATCGGCGACGGGCTGGTCAGCCAGATTCCCTCGATTATCATCGCCGTCAGTTCGGGCTTTCTCGTCAGTAAGATCCGCAGCCGCAACACCGTCAGCTTCGACATGACGCGACAGTTGCTTCACCACCATCAGCCCATCGGCATCGCCGCGGCGGTCATCGCGGCCTTCGCGCTGGTGCCCGGCTTCCCCAAGATTCCGTTCCTGGTGATCGGCGGCGCCTGCGCGGCGTTCGCCGTCCACGCCAATCGGACCGCCCGGCAGCACCCGCCCGAACGTGCCAAGACCCAGCCCAAGACCGATGACACCGACTCCGTCGAAGAGCTGCTCAAGGTGGACATCCTGTCGATTCTCGTAGGGGTCCGTCTGATCAGCCTGGTCGATCCACGCAAGAAGAGCAGCGTGTTCGACCGCATCGGGGCCCTGCGGCGCAAGATCGCCCAGCAACTGGGAATCATCGTGCCGCTGGTGCGTCTGCGGGACAACATCAACCTCGAACCGAACGCCTACGAAATCCGCCTGTACGATCACGTCATCGCCTCGGGCCACATTGAGCCGGACAAGTTCCTGGCCATGGACCCCGGCACCGTGACCAAAACCGTGCCGGGCATCCCCACCAAGGAGCCCGTCTACGGCCTGCCGGCCCTGTGGATCACCGCCGCGGAGAAGGAAGCCGCCGAGTTGAACGGCTACACGGTCATCGATCCCGAATCCGTCCTCATCACGCACCTGTCCGAGACCCTGACGCAGCACGCGGATGAGCTGCTCACCCGCGAGGACGTGCAACAACTGGTGGATCGTCTGCGGGCCTCGCAACCGTCGCTGGTCGGCGACGTCGTCGGCGAGCTGGTCAGCATCGGGCTGCTGCAACGCGTCCTGCAAAATCTTCTGCACGAGGGTATCCCGGTGCGCGATCTGCCACTGATCCTGGAGGCCCTGGGCGAGCACGCCTCGCGGACCAAGAACGCCACCCTGCTGACCGAGGTGACCCGTAAGCGCCTGGCGCGGGCGATCACCGAGCAGTACCTCTCCCCGACGGACTCCATCATCGCCTTGACCCTGGAGCCGACACTGGAGCATCATCTGATCGGCAGCGTCAATCAGCAGGGCGAAAGTGTGACCCTGAGCATCCCGCCCGAAATGGCCCTGGAGCTGACAAAGAAAACCGCCGAGGCCTGGAAGACGGCCATGAACAAGGCCTACGAAACCGTGGTGTTGCTGTGCGATTCGCGGATTCGCGTAGCGCTATTCAATATGATCGAACGGAACATTCCGCGGCTGCCCGTGGTGGCCTACGATGAGATCGTGTCGCGGACCAAGATCGAGCCCATCGAGACGATCAGGCTGTCGGAGACGGCCGGACTTCTGTCGGGTTCGCCGCACACCGCCACGGCACGGTAACCCACGACCTGAGACACGGCTATGGAGAAACTCATCAAGAGTATCGCGGGGTCCTTGGCGGTCCTGCTGTTCTTTGTGTTGGCGATCGCCGCGTGGCTGGGCGATTGCGAGCCGGCCACCTGCGCATACCGGGCCGTCACCGGAGCCGTGGTCGCCTACGTTGTGTTGTCTATCGCCGGCCGACTGGCCGTGAAGATTGTGCTGGACGAAATGATCGAGCAAAAGGTTGACCAGATCATACAGGATCACGCAGGACCCCGGCGATGACCAGACCCGCCTCCATTCCACTCGTCGAGACGACGCCACCGGCCCACAGTGAGCCGGCCGCGGGGGAGGTGCGGGTGGCGGCGGAGGCGTATGGCCGGCAGGTGCGGCAGGCCCGGCAGGATGCCTTGGTGCTGGAGCACCTGCCGCTGGTGCATCGGATCGTCTCGCAGGTGGTCTCGTATCTGCATCCGCCCCTGAGCCGC